>Ga0099823_1001352_pt1 | contig 20006 bp, 9 predicted proteins | sample CowpearedBW_FD_76831 | JGI IMG/M metagenome (GOLD analysis project Ga0099823, IMG submission 76831) | Root nodule microbial communities of legume samples collected from California, USA - Cow pea red BW | ecosystem: Host-associated > Plants > Roots > Nodule | place: USA: California | collected...
ATATATATATATATAAAAAAAAATATATATATATATATATATATATATATATATATATATATATATATATATATATATATATATAGAATTGCTTTTCGATTTTTAAACTTTGGAAGACCTAAAACCACCAAAATGCAGCATGAACTGTCAAATCTAGGAAATGGAAGTCATATATGATATAGATAACTAGTCAAATCATAACAGAAACTTCTAATAGATCAACTGGGCAAATTAAGAAGTATACACAATTATTAGTGCCAGCTGGGCTTCTAACTGGTATCCATGCCATCACCCTTCATCAGAAATGGGAAGAGACAAGTCCTAAAGAGTTAATACATACTATCCTTACATAAAATAAAAATAGAAAAAATAAATGATTGCTCCCTCAGTGTATGAAAAAAATCATTTTGGCGGTCATTTTTCTATTATATTAATTACCGCAAGTCAATCCCTCAATCACTAAAATCTGCAAGATTCTTGTAAAAAACGTTGTATTAAGAATATTTTTAAAAACATTTCTGCAACATTATTATTTTTTTTCCTTTGTTACATAACTTACTAAAGTACATAGTCTCTCTCTCTTCAGTTTTTATCTGATGGTTATAAAAATTTATTGTAGCATAATAATTGCTCTAAATGAAGTATTCACAGATAAAGGACAATGTATGGTTCACAATATTTCTCATAAGGATTGACTTTGGGGCCAGTTATGTATACATTATGTAATTGGGTCAGTAGAAAATGTATCGTGAGATACATATATGAAAGCATGTGTATTTCATTGATAGTATAACCAAATCAGTTTATGGAAACTGATCAAACAACTGGGTGACCATTCATGAGGAGGTGAGAGCATGCTGCTGCATTGATCAGAAGAGAAGGTTAAGGAAAGTTCAGAAATCGTAGCCTTTATATTTGTTTTACTTGTTTTAGTTTTCCTTTAACAACAATATACTCTAGTATGTTATGCCATATGCTGTATTCCTTACACATAAAATGCAGTGTTCCCCTATATACGTATAGTTTTCCTGCATGTGCATTAAATATGAGCACATTGATAAGTAATATTTCCCATTTTAAATTCAACGTCACGTCTATGCAAAGTTAGACAATGGAATTACAGTATCATCACATGGGAAGAGGGAAAGAGAGAGAGATCTTTCACCTTTAAAACTTGAATATGCTCGTGCATGGTTGGACCAGCCCCATCCAAAATATGAAGGAACTAAACAAGTTTTCTTCGAGGTTAGTCGTTCAATCCAAATAAAGATCAAAACTGTCTTTCCAGTTCAATTAACCAGATAGCAGACGGATAAACAGGGAAAAATAAGAAGAAGCAGTTTCCAAGTTCAAAACCAACTGAAAACAAAGTGATATAATTCAACACGAAAGAGGGGCTCGAAAAAATAATAAATAATAAAATACTATAATATTGCAACTGATCAAACAAAAGAAGACACTCTACACCAAACTACAACATTAGAACCAGATGTGTCCTTATATCGTACAAAGCTACGAAACAAATAACTTTAGCTGGTTTGCAACAAGGAGAAGAAGAATGATCTATTTTTGAACTAACCATTGATAATTTGCACAAAAAAAAAACATCCATATATATATTTTCTCTTGTTCTCTCCTGTCTTTTCTTTTTTTTCTTTCTCTCTCACATCAATATGAGTGTCAAATTTACCTCTAGGCCTCGTTCTGAAGAACAATAACATCAAATGATAGAAACACAAAGTTGGTGAAAGAGAAGTATGTGGAATAGAATCCGCATAATCCCCATATTGTTTTTCCTTTTTCAAGATCTTGTGTGAGGGAAGAATTGCGTACCACTGCCACCCATGAAAGTGTTGACCGGAGCGGAATACAAGGAGGAAGGATCAACAAGTGCCCCAGAAGAAGTGACAACGCCAGAACCAGTGAGGTTCAAGGGCTGATGAGCCCCAGCAACACCAACACCAGCAGAGGTCTCCCCGGCCATGTAATTATTACTATTATTACTGTTATTATTATTGCTATTCTCAGGACCATAGTCATAAAGGATTCCTTTGAACACATGTCCCCCAATGTTCACAGCCGTTTGATATGCATACCTGTCATCAGCATCCTCCACGCAGCTAACCCTCACGCACCTGAACTCAGCGGGAGAACTCACCACAGATGGAAAATGCCCTTCTTCTAACCCTTCTTTTTTATTTTCCAACACATACACAAAAAAAAATAAGAAACAACATTAGGCATGTAGCTACACGATCCATGGTTTGAAAGAAAAGCAACAGACTCGAACAAAAAAAGAAAAAAGAAGGGTCTTTTTACTGAAAAACTAGAACCTAATAATCAACAAAGAAAGAAAGTGAAGGAGGCGACTGGATGTGCGTGGAAGTGAGAGAGAGAATGTGCTAAGAAAGAGGAGGAAAAACAGTTTCTTGCTGTCAATCCATTCATTCGTCAGGGCTAATACATAACAGTGTTTTGGGAAAGGGAAAGGGCTAAGGAAAAAAAAAAATTAAAAAAAAGGGAGAAAGAAGAAAAGCTGATATATGAAAATGGTGGATTTTGGTTCACACGCAATCGATACGGTTCCATTGTTTGCAGGTATACTTCCAAAACTTTCTCACCAGTCCCTCGATATCTTTTCAGAGAATTTCCCTGGCGAAAGATTCTCTTCTTTTCTTTTCCTTTCCTTTATTTCCCCACTCTCATTCATCACTCAATCACAGAAACTGCGAGTCCTTCTGTGTGCATCACTGTGAACAAACAAAGACAAAACAAGAAGCACTGGGAGTGAATTAGTTGGTGGGTGAGGGAGTGAGTATGTGATGTACCTGACGAGGGTAAACGAGTGCAAGCGGTTGGGTCCCTTGGCCGTTTGGAAAGGTCTCTCTGTTGTTGCTGTTGCTCTTGCAAGGCAGCGAGCTGTTGCTGACGCTCACGACGTTTGGAAGCGGGAACCCAAGTGCTTTTGACATGGGTTTGGCACTCGTAGCCGCGGCTCTTGCAGCACGTTCTGCACCGCATGTGTGGACAATCTTTCTTGGCTTGGTTCCCGCAGTCCTGGCAGCTTATTCCACCCTCCGCCGCGCGCATCGCAACAAAGGCTGATCTAGACGAGGAGTGATCATCGGAGACGCCTCGGCTGGGTCCCACACCGGAGGAGTAAAGATCTCGCTGCAGGAGAGGGCGCGCATGCGGTTGCATCACATGCTGCTCCTGCTGCTGGTTCCATAGCTCGAACCCTCGGTAGGATGAAACGTCGTCGGTTTTGCTGTACCAGAATAGGGTCTCGGCTGCAGGAATCTCGTTGTTGGTAGTGTTGTCTTGCTGGTTGTTGTTACTCCCTCTCCCTCCGCCTAATGAGAACAAACCCGCCATTGTTCTGCACCTGACCCGAGCTTCAATTGTGGCCCAAAATCCATATCAGAAAACCGGATGGGTTTGGGTTGTTTGATATTGAAAAGAACAAGACGAAGAAAGAAGCAAGCATGTAAAAATAAGAAAAAAGAGAAAGAAAAACAAAAGAACACGGGTATAAGTTGCCAGTTGTAACTATTGGTTGAATTAATTCTCTGGGTTTTGAGCTTTGAATGAGGCGTGGGGTTGAGAATTGGGATTTGGGAGCGAGAAGAGGAGGACAAGAACAACAATAAATATAATACAAGTAATAATAACAATAGCAACTACAACTCCGTTGAATTTATGTTGAGGAAATTATAACCCTGTTGGTTGGATTTTGTGTTGTGTTGTGTAGTGTAGAGTCATCAATAGTGTAGTCTCCACACACCATCACAGACATATACACAAGCAGAAACACAAAACAAAAACACACACACTAGGTAGCACTGGTATTTTAATTTTTATTTTGGAAGAAAAGAAGAAAAAAAAAGTGAGAAAAAAAATATTGGAAGAAGAGTGTGTTGGGCGTTGTGTTGTGTTGTTGTGTTACAGCATGTGGTTATGGGTATGGGTTAGCCGTTGTGGTGGGAGAAAGGGTAATTGAAGCTTCGTTGGTTAAGGACAGGCGTCGAACAGTGTCGGGCAGCGTTAATCGCGCTTTCAATTCTTAGGTCACTCTCCGAATTCAGCGTTTGTTTGTAATTGTGTTGTATGTATATGTGTGAATGAATGAATTGAATATATGCATTATATATTTATGCATTAATAATAATAAAGAGCATAGCACAGCACCAACAACAGTACCACAGTTTTTTACAGCTATCGCTGCACTGCAAACGCCGCCATGCCCCTCTCTTTCTCTCTGCAACCCTCTGATGCTCCTTCAATTTAATAACCCCTCACACTCTCTCTCTATCTCTCTGATTTTTTCTGCAGAGTTTATGAGCTCTTTTTTTAGTTCTGAGCAGTTCCTCCTTTTGTGTCTGAAGCCTGTGTGTTTAAGTTCGCACGATGACAAAACCACTACACTACACTGCACAGTAAGCAAGTACTCCTTTCTCCTCTCTCTCCTCCTCAACAATGCAACCGAATGAATGTAATGTCATCCATCTCATCCCCACCGATGCTACAAATTTCCCATGTTCTTTCAACGGTCATGATCCCTGCCACGTGTCACAGAAACAGCTTTCTGCGTCCCTCGTCCTTTGCACCGGAAAACCCGCTGCTTTTCGTGACACATTGCCCCTTTTGTGTCCATTAATTTATGGTTTTCGCTTCCATTAAAATAAAATTCTCTTGTCCCCTCCTTAATCTTTATCACCCTTTACCTATCTCTTTTCATGCAATACTATTACCCAAATCACACATTAAATTAAGCAGCATCAGGGTATAATAATGCTTCTCTAAGACGCATGTAGTTTAAACCTCACTCTTGACATAATTTAAAAAAATATTTGATGAGCTGACTTAGTTCTTCCTTATGTGTTCTCTGTCACAATGAACTAATAAAACAGTGGGGTGATTAGTTATATTATATAAGAGGTAGAGATTTGGACGGGTGAAAAAGAGGCAACCAGATCGAATTTCCATGAAAATAATCATGTGGCCTCAAACAAATATGCGTTCATACAGGGGAACACAGCGCCACCAAATTGTCATTGTACCTTTTCTCTTCTCTTTTTCAAATTTCTCTTTTTTTTTATGCAATCTTTATTTACAGTAATTTTCCGGTGACTACAGTCTCAACAAGTATCATCATAGTTAATGCAAAATAAAATATATTTTTACAAAGGAGATTTTGTAATGTGTTTTTTAAGATGTTTACTGTTTTGCCTATCTTCATACAATGTGTTAGCATGACATGAGTTTTGACACTTCAAGTAATGGTTAATAAATTAAAATAATAATTAATCTTAATGGTAGCATCTCTTTTCTATCTTCAAAATCTTGAATGCTTTTCTTTTAAAATATTAAATGCATCAACTTTTCAATGAACACCTTTTTTCTATAATATAAAAGCTTTTAATTACTTTAAAATTTTGTGTTAAATATCTTTTACAATAACACTTATCCTTAGTGTATTTTTCACTAAATTACATTTTATATTTTCAATTGTTTAAAAATATAATAAATAAAATGGTAATAATGTATAAATAATACAAATATAATAAAAATAATTATTTTATTCCTTTTGTTATTTTTATTTTCTTCACTCATTCACTTATAATCCTTCACCCAAAACATTTATCAATAAAGTATTCTTATTATATCTTTAACCACTATTATAAGCTATTATAAGTGCACCGATGTACAAATAATTACTACTCCTATAGTAATTACAACATGGATTCTACTAGCAACTTTATTTTAATTGAATACATTTTGTTCTTTAAATTGTTGATGTTTATTTACTAATATCTTTAACCAATCTATAATATAAGATAACACTTTATTTTCTATATTCAGCCAATATAATAATTATAACAGATTATTTTTTAATCATGGTTGATGATAGGTAAGGGAAATTTGAGTTAAAAGATGTGTCTAAGACATGTATATTTAATATCAAACTTAACTTATTAGACAAGATTGTTAAGTTAATAAAAAATAAACATGTACGTTGTTGAGCTTTAAAAAGGATTCATGAATGAAGTGATTTATTTATTTAGAGTTTTAATTAACATATATTTAATTTATATATAATCTCACTTTTTCCTAGCCTTTTAAAAATCATAGGCTTACTAACCCATTCAGAGGAATGTTGGCCTACTTAGGGATATAGGCTACTTAGTCTATTTATAATTGTTATTATCCGATAGACATTCAAAAAATATGGATCAAATTTTGAAAATTAATACATATCAAGTAAATAAGGTAGAGTTGCGTGTAATATTGAAGAAACTATACCTATTTAGAAAATAATGTTGTTTGTCATAATTTGTTTCCCCTCCCAAATTAAATTTGTTGAATTGAATATAAAAAATAATAATGTTTGTGTGATCATTTGAAATTTGGTTCTTATTAGTACAACAGTCCAACCCTCTGATTTTGAAGAAAACAAATTCCAGATTAAGCTATGAAAAGGGTCATGAAGTGGGACAAATTATTAAGACAATTTAAAGAAAAATGAAAATGGGAAAAATATTGAAAGTGTTCCATTGGTTATGAAGCATTTAAGAAGCCCCATCTAAAAGGTACACCATCCAAGGACTTTCTAGAAGACAAAAACTTCCTAAGAGCATTTCTAGTTACTCAGAATTCAAGTCAACTCACCTGCAAAACAAATTCATCACATCACTCTAAAAGGGACGTGGCAAAAGGACTTCCACTATAATCTAACTTACAATATTTTGGAACCATTACAATACAATAGTCTCATTCCACAATTTTAAAAACACGGATTATAATCTATATTAAAAACATTGTGACAATGTTTGAAATTTTAGACATTGCACTAAGCAAACGTTAACTTTTTTTTTTTCTCAAGAGTTTGCAATGGCAAATAAAGAAAAGTAAAATTTACTAGATAACCAACTGCATTCACTTTTCCTTCTCAACCCGCCACCCACATTCAATTTCTTCTTTTATTCATTGTACAGTCTTAACCAGTTATATTTTAGAGATCTATTTATTAGTCATTATGGTGTATCTCACCGATAGCATTAATGTCTTTTGGTTTATAAGTATTGGAAAATCAATCTGTAAAATCCAAACTATTTAAAATTTGGGTGAAAGAAAGAAGAGAAATAAAAATATAGTGAGAGTTAGTCACGAGGCTGAGTAGAGGTAGGGTATTAGGGTTAAGAGAGAAACAGTGGCATATTACTATTGGTGGTAGTTAAGGTTTAGTTTGTGGTATCTGTGAAGTTGATGGTGGAAGACAAATTGAGGGCATGGCGCTTTAGGTAGTGTCAACTCAACAAAACCAGTGGTTGTAGGCTCAGTGCTTTACGAATAGATTTTGGTGGGTTAGGTCACTCAGAAAGAACGAGTTGCAGACCAGAAACTCTGTTCGAGCTTGCATGTTCCATTCCGTACGTTCATATGTTATCTTAATCACAGGGATGGACAAGAAGAAGGACTCAACAACAATTTTCAACCTTTGTAAATCCTCAACTGCAAATGTAGTAAAGTCTGTACCAATGGGATGTTTTTACTGTGGTCTACTCCTAAAATGCACCAAATAGGATTCCACCCTACTAAAATCAAATTAAATAATATATAACGTTTTTCAAGTAAATATTTTTTTCAATATTAAAACCTTTTATTTTGTTTTGTCTGGTTATCTTCCTTTCCTCTCGAATATTCTTTCTTTTTCTGTCGTTGTATTTTTTATTTTGAATTTCTCACTTCTTCATCATCTTGCACCATACTTTGCTGAATAAATCTTCACACTGTTATTTTCTGAATCAGTTTTCAGTTTCTCACAGGAGAGAGTATACAAAGAGAGTTGTATTAGATCAATAAATAACACATTTACAATATTGCTGTTGAGAAATAAGTATTACATTACTGTTCTTGATTTACTCAAGTTTATTATTGGTTGTTGATTTTTTGATTTACTCAAGTTTATTATTGGTTGTTGGATATGTTCCCCGTGTAATTTTCAAAATAGTAATAAGAAACAGTAACATAATATAAATATAAAAAAAATTATTATTTTAATTTAACATATAAAAAAGAGTTATTTATTATTTTTTAAGAATGAAAATTTAATAATAAAGGATAATAATATCCTTTACCAACTAAAAAAAGATATATTAGTATAATTTATGCTTTTAGTACATGTAATATATTTATACTTTTAATAAATATTTTGGTTGAATTTTGTAATCATTAGTTATTTATGTTTTTAATGATACCAATACAAAATCATTATTTATTGCATATATTTGACATAATTTTGTTTATATAAGATTTGAAACATTCATATTTTTTATTATTTTATGTACGAATTGATAGCTTATCTTTCTAATGGGTGTATTTATGATATTATCATGTTTTGATCGCTAAATAGTTAAAAAGTTGAAATCATCATAGCAATGATATAGCTAACTATTATTAGGTAACTCAAAGGTCAAACTTGTTGGGATGCAAGAAATTTAGCGATACTTTTATTAATGATAAGCAAATTGTCAACAATGTACAAATTTTGTGAGACAATTTATTGTTACTTTTATGGCGGCTTAGTTACTAATACTTGGTTTTAAAAACTATGAAAAGAAGATTGTGATACATATAAAGGCCTGTATGACTACATGTTTTCACTCTAAAGTCTCTTTTGTCAAAAAAATTCTTTAATAGCTTAAGGTGACATCAAGTAACAAACATGTGTCCTTGATTAATTAGCATCTAAGCGACGTTGTCCACTCGAATGAGTAATAAGATGTGTATTGTGTGATGAAACAAAGGATAATTTGAAGTTTTTGTTTTTCTTTTATCACCTTTGTAATCATTCATGACAATGTGTTCTTCCGGGAATATACAAGGGATCAATAAAATAAATTCTGAAAAAAAAAAATATTAACATATGACTATGAGTTATAAGCTGAATCTATAACAACCTAGTAACAACTCTAAGTATGAAACTCTTGTATTTTTATTTCTTTATAGGAATAAAAGTTTAGTTGTAATTAATTCGAAATGTAAAAACAAATATGATATTGTTTTATGTAAATGTGTGATAATTACACCTAACCACCAAATACCTAAATATTGGTGAGAGATACCTGTAATTTGAATATCAATTATTATTTTTTATATCATCCCTCTTTTCCTCCTCATTTATAACAAAGTGCATATTTGTTCAGTAGAGAACAATACTCAGTAAATTTTCCTAAGAGGAAATTTATGAAAGCATTTACTAATTATTAAATTTGATTGGTTGATGGGCATAATGAGATAATGATAAGTTTAAGAAGATAAAAATAATAAAAGAGAGTGATAAAGTTGCAGAAAAAGGTGGTGGAAATCTGCAACACCGGCGCATGAGGCCTATGGCAGGAATTCCGAACCGCACGGCTCATGCTAGCTTAGAACAGTGATAGCCTGCACCTACATGGCTACTTCACCAACATTTGTTGTTACACTCGTCTCTAGTAATCATTATTAGTTTTATAATAATTATTCACATCGCTATCATTGCAAACTAATTTTCATCACCACGGTATCCGATGTTCTCTTTCTTTTATTTTATGTTTACAATTCATTTCTCTTATTTCAATTTATAATTTAAATTCTTTTGTACTATGAATACTATTGATCAAGTTAAATTTACTATGAAGAGATAAATAAAAGAAAAATTGATATTTTAACTCATTTTTTTTTATCTATTTTCAATTCAGTATTATTAATCATCGTTAGATTATTTATTTTGATTTTTTTAATGATGTGATATGATGATTTAATGGTGATTGAAATGATGGGTTAAAAGTGGGTCAAAAAAAGTGGGTTAAATTATCATTATCCTAAATAAATATAAGAAGTTATTTGTTTGTATTAGGGATGTCAAAAATATTAGTACTCGTGGGTATTCGCGAATAAAGCCCGTAACGAGTAGGAAATGGATATTAAAAATGGATACCCGCTACCTGCGGGTATGTGTGTTTTTGATACCCGTATGTTAACGGGACGGATACGGGTATCATAGTATCTGTACCCGTGGATATTCATACTTGCTAAACTTTAATTCACAAAAATATACATACGTTGTCTTCTTCCAAGTATACTCTTTGACATTCTTCTCTTTCCCATCTTTAAGATTGGACATATACATCAAATCCTATATAGACAATGATGTTTATAGTATGTTTGTTGTCAAATGATGGAATCAAAATAAGAATACTTGGCACGTAGCAGTTGGGATTTATTATTTGATTATTTTTCAGAAATCAAGCGTAAAAAGTGGGCTTGTTGATCAAAACACTAATTAAAGAATTTCCACTGTGTTGAACGTCATTTTATATTTATTTTTATAATCATTTGGACTTGTATGGACTTGAGTTTGTTTGAACTTTATTTAAAATTTATGACATGTATTTTATTTTATTTTATTTGAATTTATGATTAAATATTTATTTTTTAAATAATTTTGTAAATATCAGCGGGTATCCATGAATACTCGTAGATATGAAAAAAATGGATGGATATCCGCATAACGAATACCTGACGGATAAGATTACAAGTACGGAACGAATATTTATTAAGTGGATATAATACGGGAGAGCTACTACCCGTACCCTATCCCTATCTGTCTCGTTAACATCTCTAGTCTCCCTGGTTTGTATATTCATCCTACTGTCAAGTACTAAGTACTAAGTACTGTATTGATATTAGGTTTTAAAGTTTTTAAAATGACTTCACTAAAATAGTATAAGAATTTTCATAAACATATTACCGTTGAGACGGATAAATTAATTATAAAAATAAATTAGGTATTATTTAAATAATGAAGTATCAATTAAATTTTGGCTGAAAAGAAATAAAGAAATACTATTTTAATTTTATTTACTAATATATTTGATTATATATTCAAGTTTGTGAATATCTATAATCACAATTTTAAAATGGATTCATGTTTAACATTATATTTATATTGTTTTTCTTATCCTTTATTTAAAGTTTCACATCACAAATTAAAAAATATAACAGATGTATTATAATAATAAAAATATTTGTAATGGATTTTTTTCATTTTTTATATCATTATATACAGTATAATCTGGTCGTTTTTCCACTAGATTGATATAAACATTCAAAAATCAACCTAAATTTTATGAGTCTAGACATTGAACCTAAAATTGGTCTTATATTTAGTTTTATTGCCAAATATTATTGTAAAGTAGATCTTATATATAACTTTTATCTTTGTAATTTATATATTTTTATTATCATCCTTTATAATTGACATATTCTCTAGTATGTCGAAAAATAGATAATTTGTAATTATTTTACTTATAAATAAAAATTTATCTTCCATAATCAAATGATGAAGTTATTTTCGTCTTAAATGTTATTTACTTAATAAGGATTTTGGTAGCAATTAACATGTCAACAACATCCTTCTTCTTTTTTCATTTTTCATCCGATCATGTATGAAATATGGAGAATATTTCAAAGATGAGGAAAGGCTCAAGAAGTTTTTATATCAAGGAGATTGAATAAGAAAGATAAGAGATTTGATTTTGAGAGATTTGTTGAAGTTTCTATTCTGGTGGTCCTTCAAAACAATGGCAGAGGATATAAGGGGAAAGAGGGACATCCCCCAACTTTTTGATTTTTTTTTTAATTATATGTATTTTATTTTTTTTAATTATATGTATTTGTAAATTTCTTAAATTATATATACCTTTTTAAATTAGGTAGTAATATGTTGAAAATTAAATCAGGTATATTTTTTTCTTTTATTAAGTACAACATTTAATGTTAATAAATAATAAAACATAAAATCAAATATAATAAAAAAAATTACTAAGATATTTTTTATTTTCTCTCCAATTGTCTTTTGAATTTTTCACATGTTGTACTCATCTCTCACACTTTTCTATTTTCTTTTGTGTTAGAAGAAAAAAAAAGTTAGACACACTCATCATTTATGCCCTCATTTTTCATATATTATCTTCTATTTTTAAAAAAAGAAGGTAACTCTCTTTTGTCTTATTTGATAATGAAATATTTGTTTAATATTTAACACTATTTTTATCTCATGACTCTTTTATATTCACTTTTTATGAATATAGAAGAAAAATTAATGTATTATATGGTTTATCATAGCCGATTTTTAATTGTGACTTGATTATTATAGGTTTTCTTTAGTAATCATGTCTCTTGATTTTTTATTAAATTATGATAAATTATTTTTTGGTCTTAACCTTATTTTTTAAATAGGTATATTGATAAAATAAAAATAAAAATCATAGTTTAAAAGTGACAAAATAGAAATGACTGGTGAAGATGAAAACAATACAATATTGTTGTTCATTGCATAACAATGAAATGAAACCTTCTGAAGACTTTTGAATCAATCTATGCACATTAATAAATTGAGAGATGAATATTTTGCAGATAATATAGTTATTACATTGAAAATAAAAAATAGCTGAAAAATTGAGTTATGATTCAACTATTGATGAGCTCAAGAATATTAAAAAATGATGATTACAACAATTATGATGAAATGTTGTTGGTTGTAAAGATACCTTAAAGTAATATTATGATTTGACAATAGACCGAATTAGAATTAATAAAATTTGAAATGTGTCTAACAACAACTATAAAAAAGGGTATGGAGCCAATCTGTGAAAAATGTAATATTACATATATGTTGGGGATTTGTTATCTCTTTATCCCATCCGGAGAGACAACAAAAGTTGTGCCTAACGTCTTATACATTTGGAAGATCACATACTCATGATTAATCTCATTATCCATATCGTTCCCATCTCCACATTTTTTTCATTATGATGGTTTGATTAAAGATTACTATATGATTGTGCTATACACTTTATATCTCTATTGGTAAAAGCATGTGGTTGAGGACAATTTTTATTTCTTAGAAACTTCCTCCAATTGATATCAAAGCCAACCAACACCCTTCATTTGTCATTTTGAAAATTTTGAAATTTGGGTTTCTTACGCATATCAATGTTATATGAATATGCATAAATCACTACTTAAAATTGGTGATTTCCAAATTCATGATGAAAGTCTTTTTGAAAATTTTATTATTTTTATTTTCTTTGGATTTGAACATACATTTTCAAATTTTGGTAGTTTTGATTTTAAATGAGCTAATTGAATAAAAAAGGCAACAAAGTGACCTCTCTTTAGTAGATTTTTCATGATAAATGTTAAATGTTTGTGTTTATATTTATTCATGTCAGTATTCATCAACCTAGAGGAATATTAATGCTTTATTGAATTGCATACACACATGTAATGATAAACGTGATAATTGTGAGGTTTTATGTGTCAATTATAAATCAATCCAAAGAAGGTTTGTTGTTAGACATGTTTTCTTATCAATGTTTGATCATTACAACAAAATACCCGCAATTACTATAACTATCCAAAGACTTTAGTTTGTTGGTGGACTAGATATCTTCATATGAGTTATGCCATTATTTGAACATATGGATGATTAAATTTTGTTTATGATTTGAGCAAAATTACATTATTTATTTTTGTTCTCAATTTAGTTACTATTGTTTCAATATTTATTGATTTGAATTCGGTTTTGCTTCTTAATGAAACACATTTTAAGGACTAGAAAGAGAACATGAAAATTGTTCTTGGCTACATGGATCTTGACCTTGCTTTAAGATTGAGAAACCTAATTCTCTAACAAACTCTAGTACTTAAGAGATGAGAGATTATGAGAAATGAGATCGCTCAAATTCCATGAGTCTTATGATCATTAACCATGACATTCCTAAAGTTTTAAGGGATACTATCTCTAAGGAGATAACCAGTACCAACAATTTCCTTACTGAAATTGAAAAGCATTTTGAAAAAGGGTGATAAGGCAAAAACAAGTAGTGTTCTTATTCAGAGCTTGATTTCCATGAAGTATAAGGGAAAAGTATATGTGAGGAAATACATTATGATAATGTCAAATATCGCTTCAAAACTTAAGACACTAAAGCTTGAAATGTTGAAATACTTGCTCATAAATTAAATATTAAGTTATCTTTTTTCATAGTTTGCTAATACTGTGTGCAAGAAGAGGAAATGATGAAGCAAGAAAAGAAAGAAAATGCTCATTTTGTCAACACCTTTAAAGACAAGGGCAAGATAATGAAAATTGAGGATCTCAAGAATGAAGTTATTAAAGGTCCAACATAAAAGAAACAAAACTAGGGTAATAATTGTTTCCTTTGTAGTAAGAGTGGACATGTAAAGAAGAAATGTACCACATGTCATGTCTGATGTGTAAAGAAATGTGTGTCTCATTCTGGTTTGTTCGGAAGTCAATACTAAAATTAACAATATTAACCCAGGAGCATTCTGATACAGACACTTAGATCACATCTCTATAATTAGAGTTGAACGACTTATGTATCAACTTTACAAATCTCTATGTTTGTATTGAATGCATTAAAGATAAACAAACCAAAATGAAATGAAAAATCCCAATCGTTTGACGATATTCAAATTATTTACGATTGAAGTTGAAAATCAATTCAACAAAGGAATTAAGATCGTTAGACCAAATTGTTGTGGTAAATACTATGGTAGATATGACGATTCTGATGAACAATGTCTGAGACAAATTTGATATTGAAATCATGTTTATATAACACGACTTCTTTATAACAAAGTTGTGTCATTCAGACACAAATTACTCATAAAGTAATTTTTAAAAAAATTAGCAATTAGGTAATGTCCAACAAAAATTGCACCATTTTTTAAAATTTCTCAATACTCAACATTGATTATATAGTATATTAATATTCAATTCAATTGGATGAATTTACATATATGATCTTGTCTAATTTAAAAAATAATGCATGATAAAAATAATATACTTTCTAACATGAATATAATTATCTCACTTTAACATTTTAAAACATAAATTATTTTTTAAAAAAGTAGAAATGTTAAAAAATAAATAGTAACATAATAGAGCATAAATGGTTGGTGTACAATATGTCCATATTATGACACCAATAGTGACGGATCTTGACTAAATTTGGGACCAAAAATAATATACATAAAATTTATATATTTAATCATTGTAACTAATATAACAAAAGTATATATAATTTAATATTAAAATCCCTTTAAATGTTTCTCTTTAGGAAGGTGATAGTTTTAAAGTTGTATTTGATGTGAAACTCATTTTAAATAAGTTTTTCTTATTTTATCTCTTCCCCTTATTTCGAAAGAATTAATATGAAACTTTTCATTGTAATTCTTTGAATCTTAAGAAAGGTTCATCTAATTTAACAATTGGATCATTAATATCATGCTTGAAAATATGTGAAGAAGTGAATCAATTTTATTTTTATCTTCATGGGAATATTTTTTTTATCACTTTTAAAAAAATGAATATATACAAAGATCTGCCTCCTAGGTACCAACAACCTCTTAAGCCATTAGAGCTTGCCGAACTCGCGTGTGATCGATTGATCCCGACAAGTAAAATCAATAAGGAGAATAAACACAACCAGGAGGCGGATCTTTGTATATTTCTTGTTTCTTTTTTAAATATGTGTAGTGTATATATATTATATAGAAGGGAATTAAATTAGATAGATTTTTATTTATTTTATAAGTAACTAGCGAAGAGAAGAAACAAAGACATCTGATTTTATAAAAAGTTTGTAAAAGTAACGGTCAATTTTTAAAAATTTAATAACTTATTATATTTAAAGGGTAAAATCGGTATTTTGAAAAGTAGACAAAAAAAGGGGAATTCTCTTTATATATTGTTATAGATTAAGGGGTAATTGGGCTCTAATAAAAAAAAGTATCAGGTAAATATAATTGTTACTTATTTGAACGGTTAAATTATGTTTTACAAATATCATTCGAGCGGTTTAGATGAAGAGGAAAATCAAAAGACAACAAAAGAAAGTGGGTACGCGAGTGGTGTCCGGTCTTGCAGAAACGGTTGAAACAGAGATTAATTTGAGGTTACTCAGCATAAATGATTTAAGATGTCAAAATTCCTAACCGTGTGGCCCGTTAATGGATGTATTATCGTGTGAAGAGAGGATGATTTTGATACCAAGTTAAATTCTCATTTTACAGTAAGTCTTCCTTATCAAATTGTTCAAATAAATTAAAATTACACTTTGAAGAATAATATTCTTCAAAGTTAATCAACAATTTCAATTCTGTAATTCACTGAATAATAAATTTAATAAGTCAACCCGGACAAGTTTTTAATTTTTGTCACCCCTGAGACAAGGTGTAATGAATATTACCTTATCCAAATGGCCTGTCTCCAGAGTTAAGTTTCTCAACCTTTAACTATTTTTTTTATCAAAACATTTTTCTTTATTTTGATGCGTTGTTTTTGTCCTAAACTATCAAACCATTACATTTTATTTTCTAAAACTTTAGACTTACTTATATATTTGTAATATTAAATTATCCCTTTAATAGCTTTTATAGAACACAGACAGATTAGTTAATTCGACCGGTGAATTACATAACACTATCTTAATGAGCAAACTTAATGTAGTTAAGTTTTTATAAATATGTTATTTATCTGACAATATCATAAACATTTATATATTTTTAAATATTATGTATAATAAAACTGTATAAAATTTTGTATATATAATAATATAAGAAAGAAGGATATAAATTTGGGTAGATTAGTTAATTTTACATTGTATAAAACACATGAAAAGCATAATTTGATAAATTTGTATGGTTTGTGTAAAGTATCCTAAAGGATATATATATATTATATATAACGAAAATGATATGATTGATTTTGGAGTTGAGTGGATAGTGGGAATGAGTAGGGAATTTGAGAGAGACTGAAAATGTTGTTGCATTGTCATTCTTCAAAATACCATGTCAGCTCATACTATGTACGCTCTCTCTTTCTGTTGACTATGCCTCACCACTCACATCACTCAATTTCCTATTAATTTTTCCTTTTACTTTTCAGTCAAACCAATCATCTTATTTACATTTTTAAATCGTCTTCTTTTTCGAGAATAAACTTATACTTCTATCATCCAACTAAATACTACGTATTTTTATTCACTAATCATGAGTTAACTAAAAAATAATAAAATCATGAATACATTTATAGAAAAGTAAGGTATCCATTTTAAGTTGGTGTGTTGAAGAATTATATATAAGTGTATTATTATGGTTTACGGTTAAAGTTGAAAATGAAAGAGCAAGAGCCGAAAAGAGTTTGATGGAGATGGAGAGTGTGGTTTTGAATGAAGAGGGAAAGAAAGTTGATATATATTATATAGAATATAGAATATGAATGATGTATTTTTTATATTTATAAAAGTGTTGGGTAGATAATAGGTAGCTATAAGTAGGATGATCCTGTAGTATAGAATGAGTAAGATTGGAATAGACTACACAATGAAACCATTTGGTATCTATCGTATTCATCATATATATCATCTCTTTATATCACTCTTCATTACTCACTAATTAACACTCTCACTTCCATCTAATTTTCACAAATCATTCACTTTCACTACTCTTCATAAACTTTTCTTGCCAAATTATCTTTAAGTTAAAATGCTGTAACAATCTTTAAATAAAACAATTTAATTTACTTTCTTTCATAAAATAATAGAGAGAGAAAAAAAAAACACAATCGGAAAGGTACCAACACTCAACAACTCTCAACTTTGCGACGTTTGCCTGACAGTGTCCTTGTTCTTACCTATCGGATTCTTTTAAGAATTGTTATCAAAGGGTATTTTTCTTATCTCTTCTGATATAAGGTATTTTCATTTTATGTTCATTTATTTATTTTTGTTAATTTGATATTTGTGAATAAGTGGACACGGTTAGAGATATCATATATTTTATTCTTTTGTATTATTATCAAATATTTATATATCATGATGTGATGTGTAATTTTTAACATATTTTTCTCACATCAAAGTATATATATATTGAACATGAGATTAGAATTAATAAAAGTTTCGATATGGAGTAAAACAATAGACACAACAAACTTTGTTAATATATCTTCTAAATCAGGACACTTATATTATGTGAATAAGTTAACTTTATTATAAATTTATTTTATTTTTAATTAATATTTATAATATTTTATTACTTTGTGATTTAATATATTAAATATGGTTATATATAATTATTGATTTATTCATAATTCAATAATATACATCGATGATAATAATAATATTAATGTTGATTGATACAAGTAAAATAGAAAAATAGTTTAAAATTTAGTAAGACCTTATTTTCTTACTTATTTGAGGTGAAATACACTTTTACAGATGATCATTATTTCGTAAACACAACATTATTAAAACAACATAATTTTTTATGACTAAATAACTTGTGTTACACATTAAACTTGTGCAAAGAGTCGAATAATACTTTATATTTAATCTAATCATATCCTTTTATTCAATCACAAGAATTTTTTTATAGTGATTCTTTTCCCATTTATTTTCATCTATTTTTGTCTTTTTCTCTATCTTATTTCCAATCATTCTATTTTTTTCCTCGCTGTGTAATAACAGTGTAAAAGTTGAGACCATGCAAAAGAACTTAGTCATATTTATTGTTCAGTTTGGCGGATTTGGTAAAGATTGAGGATGTGTTTTTTCTAATGAAGACATATTTGTGCTTTAATTTTTTATTCTTAATTCATTTTTTTCCCTTCGTACTTTTATGTAATTGTTTGTCACTCCTCTGATTAAACCTACACGCAGCAAGTAATGTCTATAATAATTATCCTAAACCTGAAACGGTTATGGCTAGTAACAAGATGATTGAAGGAATTGTGTAGTTATGTAGGGTTGATGATGGAAATTGATTTGTTTAAGGATGGTGTGAGAGGGAAGGGGTTTAATTAGATTTAGACAGATTTTGTTTTGAAGTTGAGAAATGGACAAAGTACGGAATTCCCTTTCTAAAGGGGTACGTCCCTTCAACACTACAACTGTAAACCACCAATTTTTTCAAAGCCCCCGGGAAACGAGAAAGGACACGGAACATACTCTCATTTTTCTCTTCAACTCTTGTCACACCAATTTTCAGTTACATCATTTCATAAATATATAAATCCTTCAATTCTATTTAAGTGGAAATTCCACTCATAAAATGCAAGGAATCCCACCAAAAAGAGTAAACCTCTACACAAATTTTATACCGATTAAAAAAAAAAAAAAATTTTAATCTACTTTTAATTCATTATTTTAATTATTTTTATATCATCATATCACATCATTAAAAAATATAAAAATAAATATTTAAAGGGTAAATAAAGTAGTGGGTTAAAGTGGATCAAAATATTATTATCTTTAATCAAACTTAATGTTTCATACATCAATCAAATAGTCCTATATTATTTAGGAGTCGGGACATGGATAACTCAAATCAATCATCCTTATCTAACCATTCAAAGTGCACTCAAAAAATAAAATTTTGACACAAAACTTTAAATTTTAAAATAGACAATACTTTGTAAGATGTAGTGATTTATCCTAACGATATTATTTTAATTTATTGAACCCTTGTTCCTAAAAAGAATGAAAAAATGATTTTAAAGATAAATTTGCGTTCTTCATAATAAGAAACTTTGTTGTGTTAAAATAATATTACAATTATAATTGAATGTAAAGAATGTTGTAATTATATTTATATTTAATTACTCTTTTGGTTCATATTTTTTTCAAAAATGTCAAGTTGGTCCTTTAATTTTTTTAATCTCAATTTGGTCCTGATTTTTAAAAAATTGATACAATTTTGTTCTTTTCATTAAATTTATTGAAACAAATCAAAGATTTCTCCTTAAAGTTGAAACTAAAAAAAAAATAAAAGGACCAATTTAACAATTTTAAATGAGAACAAAAATCAAAAGAGTAAACTTTATATTTATACCCACATATATATATATATATATATATATATATATATATATA
>Ga0099823_1001357_pt1 | contig 19993 bp, 9 predicted proteins | sample CowpearedBW_FD_76831 | JGI IMG/M metagenome (GOLD analysis project Ga0099823, IMG submission 76831) | Root nodule microbial communities of legume samples collected from California, USA - Cow pea red BW | ecosystem: Host-associated > Plants > Roots > Nodule | place: USA: California | collected...
ATATATATATATATATATATATATATATATATATATATATATATTAGTAAAAAACATTATGACCTAATTTTTTCTAAGTTGCACATCTTGTCTTTTCTTGTATTTTGTCTTCATTCTTCTAGCTTCGAGTATTGGTACGTTATCTTTTCCTAGGTACACCCCTTGACATTCTTCTCTCTCATTTCTTTTGAAATTGGGCATATACATTAAACTCTATATAGATAGTAACGTTTATGGTATGCTTGTTGTTAAATGATGGAATAAAGATAAGAATACTTGGCACGCATGTGGCAGTTGAGGTTTATTATTTGTTTGTTTTGTTTATTTTTCAGGAATCAATCGGAGAAAGTGGACTTGTTAATCAAAATATTAATTAAAGAATTTTCATTCTGTTGAACGTCATTTTATATTTACTTTTATAATTATTTGTACTTGTATGAATTTGAGTTTATTTGAATTTTATTTAAAATTTATAACAATGATGCATTTTATTTTATTTGAATTTATGATTAAATATTTGGTTTTTAAATAATTTTGTAAATACACGCGAGTACCTATGGATATCCGCAGATATGAAAAAAATAGACGGGTGCGCATATAACAGATACCCGATGAATATGGATACTACTACTCGTATCCAGCCGTCCCGTTGACATCCCTACGTGTCAGACATAGATACCTGACTCAAGATAAAGTAACGGTGGATCATAGGGCTTAAGTATGTTCATATGCGAGTTTTAATTTCATTTAATATACATTTTTTACTATTACCGTAAAAAAAAATCGAGACACACATGTTCACGTATTTCAAATATACAGTAATATATATATATAAAAAAAATCTTTGATGAACATTTTATATTTCTATTTTATTCTTAATTTTTTTTTCAAATTAAAAAAATTGAAATAATATATAAAAGAATTACACATTTAATATTCGTATTTTACACTTAAATATATTTTAAAATAAAAAAAAATTATTTAAATACTAAAAATAATTTTCATATAATTATCTATAATTTCTTCGGTAACAATTATTATTAGTATTACTTTTTTTCCTTAAAATATATAAAACATGAAATATTTAATTTTCACTAGTATTATATACTATTTTTTAACTATTAATACTAGTGATAGGTCTTACGTGAAAAATTCATAATATGCAATTATAGGTTTAAATATTGATTTGATAATGATATTTGTTAAGTCTTCTTAATTTAATCTATTTTTATTTTCAATTTGGTTTTAATATTTATCTTTAAAATAATTAAGAAATTGTGAGCTGTGACTGTGTCATCTTGTATGTTTTTTTTTCAATTTTAAAATATTTTTTAATTTTAATTTTTTTTAAAAAATCCACGTGTCAAGTCCATATTATGCCACTTGTCATGGTCAATCCTCTATATTCGATTTGGTTATGTTATTTGTTATTTTTGTTCTATTTGGTTCTGATATTTGTTATTTTTGTTCAATTTAATCCCAACTTTTTTGTAAATTGAGAAATTTTGTCTTTCTCCCATTTGAGACCAAATTTAATTTTTTAAATAAATGTTATACTGATATTTTTAAAAAATCACATTTTTATTAAATATTTTTTGTTTAGGATTAGAGTTGGTTTAAAATTAGAACCAAAATTTTAAAAGTGGAGAATAACAACATTAATTTCACAAGTTAAGAGGTTAAAAATCTCATAAAGAATTGAAAATCACATAAACATTATAATAAGAAGTTATATTACTTTATATTATTTTTAACGGCTTAAAATTTTAAATTAATGGTCTTATTCCTTATTTTAAAAATTTTATTTTCATTTTAAATCAACTCTAACTCTAAATAAAAAATATTTAATAAAAATGTAAATTTTATAAGAATATCAATATAAAATTTATATAAAAATTAAATTTAGTCTCAATTTGGAGAGGAACAAAATTGCTAAATTTTTTTAAAAAATAGACCAAATTGAACAAAAATAATGAATATCAAATTGAATATAGAAAACTAACTCTGACACGCGACATTATATTAGCTTGACACGTGGACATATTTTTTTAAATTTAAAATTTTTTAAAATTTTAAAAAAATTTTAAAAAAAAGCACAAAATGACACGTGAGTATGAATAATTAATAAAGTTAAGGATAATGTCACAAAAGATTGAACAATAATGACTGTCAAGGAACACCCTAATAAAAAACATCACCAATGGGATTTCCACTTCCGGGAAATACCTTACAACAGTTTATCACATACCTTTGTTTCATAATATAAACCAATCATGTACATCCTTAATCACATTTTCATATTTATATAGTAATAATTCCATTTCAATCAATTACAATCTCAAACATATACATACATAAAGTACATCAAAACGGTGAAAATTATTTCTCTAACCACATACTTCAAAACAAAGATCCTACCAATATAAGTTACGATTCATGTGTCTAGGATCAACTGTCAAAATTTTAGCTCAATCTGATGGGTAATGAAGCGGGAATCTTCATTTTACCAGGGGTACGCATATCAAAAAACAAGGTGGTGTTCGACGCTAGAAAAGTGGCACCCGATGCTCAGCCCCAGGAATCCACTAACTTCTAGCACCCAACGATCCAAAAGTGACACCCGGCGATACAAAGTCAAGGTCCTAGTGCCCAACGACACTGTAACGACATCCGACGGTGTATCAGAAACAACAATTTGGGGAAATTGATAATGTGTACTTGACTAATTGGGTACATTTCCTTTGAGTGTTTTTGATTTCCAATTGGTTTTTAGAGAGTTCAAAGTTGACCCCAATCACTCAAGACAAATATCCAAACATTTCTCCAAATCAAGACCAAACACAAATCAAAATAAAATATTTCAACATACAACTCATCAATTCAACAAACCACATCAAAAAGTTCAACATTCAACTCATCAATTCAACAAACCTCATTACAATTAACTATCAAATGACCAATTCAACATTAAACTAGTTTCCCTTACCTCGATAGAACCACCCCAAAGCTCTAAGACAACAAGCACACCTCCAACTTATAAAATGTTCTATCTACACATAGAAACATCACAAAAATTGATAAGGACATATCTTTATAATCATTGATTGACAAAGAGACATATTGATATTCAAACGATACATGTGATAAAAATTGACAACTAGGATAAATAATAATAATTCATAAATTCATTGATTTGATTTTTTTTTTTAGAAGTGATGGTACAGTCCTTTACTGATTTAATTAATGTTTGATATATTATGTGGTTATAAATGAGTTACATTTATATTAATTCAACAGTGCATCATAGTTAATAAGGGTATCATTTAATGTTTATATACATTAAATTTTATTAAATATAATGTAAACTTAACTAAAATAATATTATTAAATATGACATTTATTAAGTATATTAAATTTCGTTTAGTTGTCGGGAACATTACCAGTTTACTGTTTAATTATTTTTTTTTAGTTTTTTAATTTGTGTAGCCGAATGTTAATGCGTATTCTTTTACTCAACACTTACTATGTAAATTTAATTGAGTAATACTTTTTTTAAGTTTATTAAAAACTTAAATATATTTCCAGTACTTTAAATTGGACATTGTTTCTTTTTCATTTGATTAAAATTTATATTTTGTAGTCCTTTATTTTTGTATATTTTTATTTTGTTAAACATTATGGATTTTTGATGATGTGCTAAACAATAATGTTTTTTCTCATTAATTTAATTGAATGATTTAATTATCGTGTTAAATAACAAACTTTTTTGTTATGAATGATCAACAAATACTTATCACTATTGGATTTGATTTTGAAGTAGATTTGATCTTACCTCTTACCTAGTTTCCTTTTTCATTAATCTTTATGTCAAAAACAATTAAGAAACATACAAGTGGAGTTCCACTTAACAATGGATGTCATTTCAATTTTGAACACTTATTTGTGTAATAAATACAATGAAGGAGTGGCACAAACTATCGTGGTTATGTGTCCATGCTAAATAATCAAATTGAAATATGAATGAATGAAAATTTCATTTTACATGTTAATTTTTTGAAATTGAATTAAATTTAAAATTCACTTTACAAATATGATATCATAATCTATTATAGCAAGATTTATTATGATTATTGTGTTAGTTATTATCAGATGTTATCAAACTAGTATATAATTTTTCACTCAATATATCAAGTTTTTTGCTTGATCAAATATATTGGAGATTTAAGATCATATAAATATATGATTGAAATTAAAAAATTGATTTTATAGGATAAAATTTCTAAAATAATATAAGAGTCTATCGCATAATAATATTTATTTAGTACATGAGACCATCTATTATATATGTCAAACCACTTATTACACTCAAAATTTCTAACTCTATGCATAGAAAACTATATTAAAAATCTACAAGTGAATGGATTTCTCACTTTATAAATATATTTTTTTATAAATATATTTTGTAAGAATGAAATTCATCCTCTAATATGTTTATAAATAAATTTTTGTTGGTGTTACATTATCACACCTTTAAGTCAGATTTTGGAGTTTAAGAATGATGTAAGAAAAATTGGTGTTGTGACATTTTTTTTCAATTCCAATAAAGATGACATAAAGGAAGAACATAAAAAATGCCATGTATTCCTAAGGACTAAAAGTATAATTTTGTAAAGGGGAAGGTAAAAAAAAATAAAATTGGAGGACCAAAATTAATTGTGCCCCCATTTTGAAAGACTGAATATTTAAGTTTTTAATAAACTTTCAAAAAATTACATCTCAATTAAATTCACATGACAAATGCCAGGTAGACAACCATTTTTCACATCAATGTCACTAATACTACTTATCCTTAGAATATTGTTGAAATCATTTTTATATATAATTCAACATATTTGAAATATATTGTATGAACAAATGATTAGAAAAACGTAATTAAAAGTATAATTATAGGAGAAATATTTTGAATGTCAGAATAGAAATACCCTGATAAATATTGAAAAGATTAAAAATTATAAAAATAATAACACATTCTGTAACAAAAGAATTATTAAAATAAAATAAAATAAATTATCAAAATGTAGTGTGCTTTTTAAAAAATTATATAATAAATAAAAATATTTTAATAATTTAAAATGAAGACACATGAAACAAGACCAACCGTATATACTATAATTTAAAATATTAATATTATATTTACATATGCGTACAATATAAAAATTCATGTCTCATAAATAAAAGTCAAAACAAACTATATTTATAAAATATAAAATATATTCAATTTTTTTTGATATATTTTATTTTCTAATTCTTTTTCAAGTAACCGTTCTTTTGAACTAAAATATAACATTTTTCCTTTTATTCCTTAATTTAAATTTAATTATTATTTTAAATTAAGATAATTATTTAAGATATTAATTACTATGATAAAAAAATATTAAATATGTTTTAGATCATACAAAATTATAATTTATCATTATTTAAAATTTGAAAAGGTAATTAACTCATTTAATTTAAAAGGAGTATATTCATTATTTTTTAAATTTGAGACAAAAATTTATTGAAAATTTGAAAAAATTAAATTCCAATTTTTTATATAAATTTAAGGGTTAAATATGTTTCTGGTCTCTCAAGTTTTAGAGATTTTAGGCATTAGTCTCTATTCGAAACTTTATACTAATTTAGTTTTTCATTTACTAAAAATACGTGAATTTAGTTATTTTTTCCAAATTTTGTTAAATCTATTTGAAATTTTAAATATATTTTATGATAATATTTGAGTTAATAAGGAAAATATGTCAGACGAGATAAATAATTTATATAATATCATAAAATATACTTAAAACATTATATAAATTTAACTAAATTTAATTAAAAGAACTAAATTCACACATTTTTACACATTTTTAAAATGAAAAATTAAATTGGTTATAATTTTTAAAAAGAAACTAATTTTAAATTTTAATTAAATTTATGTATATTTAAACCTAAATTTAAATATCAGAAAGAACATACTTAAGGGAGAAACCCTTAGCACAAGTTTCCATGAAAAAATAGTTATTGTAGTGTGGACCCCACTACTTACAAACTATTTATGATCTTCTACCGTTTTATTTTCCCAAATCAGTAACTCCCTCTCTTCCTTCATCTCCCACCAATTTCTCCTGTAAGGAGATGGCGTTACAGAAATCATTCAAAAAAAACAAACTCAGGGAGTTAAAGAGTGAAGTGGTGCATGATGACACCAACACCGTTGCATGAAATGTTGAAGCGACAAATGTGAAGTATTGGGGAAGCCAATCAAGAGCGCAGAATCCCCATATCCCGACAAACCAAAACACCATGCAACTCCTCAAAACCCCTCTCTTATTCATTTCTTCATTCACTCCTCTATCCGCTCTCAATCATGTCCGTTCCCGCTCTCACATTCCAAATTCACAACTTCATCCGCTCCATGTGCGACGATGTAAGCACTACCTCTCACACACACACCACTCTCTCACCGATTCGGTAACTAATCGCGTGTTGTGTTGTTGTTCCGATTTTCGCAGGGATTCGTCAACGAGCAATTCCTTTACCTTGAAATTGCGAGGCTACATCCTCTTCGCCGCGACGCTCTCCTGCGAACCGTCACGGCCTACTCTCTCTCCTCCAAAGGCTTATTTTCTGCTATCACTATCCAGCTGTAACTATAACCACCTGATTCTCTGTTTACGTTTTTGTTTCTTTTCTCATTTTACGCAAATTTAGTTTCTAATGATTCCTTGCCTCTTTTTATCGGTGTAACTGTGACACTTTTTATCCTCTTGCGCAGTGAACAGCAGCAGGTTGATTTTGAAAGAGTTAGTGATCTTGCCCGGGATTTATATGCCAGATCGAGCGGGTAATGATGGTGAATAAGTGAATTTACTGAATTTGGGATTGGATTGTGTTTTTGATAATTTCACTCTGAAGTAGAGTGCTAACGGACTCTTTTTGAATACATCCTTTATTATTGATAAATAAACTATCAGTTTGGTTCCTTGAGTATTGACTGTTACTTTCTTGAATTGTCTTCAAAAGAAAGAAATTATACTAGTTGTTCCCTAAAGTATGGATTTCCATTGCTTTAGTCCTTAAATCGATATGTTTTACTCACATACATTCAGGACTATTTTGAAGGATTTTATTTGAGGGTTAAGGGATTGCTCATATAATTTTCTTACTTTGAAAACTATTTTTTAGATAATAATACTTTAATAATGAAATTGATGGTTTATTTCTTTATTATTGGTTTAACAAATGTGACTTACCAATTTTGTACACTCCAATAAATTTCAACCAATAATAATGAGTGTCTTGTTAGCATCTCTCTTTTACTGGATATCCTTATCAAATGTTTTGCAGAGAATTAGTTACTGCTGTTTGGGTTTTGTTTTGGTCATTTACTGTACAAAGTGGAAATTGAAATTTCATTGTATTCATGTATAACTTTTTATTCAAATATAAAGTGCATCCGATTAGTTGTTTGATTTATGTTTGATGCTTAACATCTTCAGAGCTCAACTTACTTGTCTCTGCTAGACATTCACTGTTCAAAAGTGTTTCATTTTTTGTACCAGTGCAGGGTCCCTTCTGTTCTCTCTTTTTTGTTAAGGTGTTTCTTAAGTGCCAATTAGATGTATGGTATCAGATCTCTTTGGTATATTTCATAACTGTTATTGATTATCTTTGGAGATTGCTGTATTTTAAAACAAATTACCAAATTTAATTTTTCACGTGCTTTTTATGTTACATCATTGGTAATTAGCCTAGTATATCAGCCTGAACCTTATTTAGTTATTTTTAGTTTTAATTTTGGATGTAGTCTAATGGCTATGTTGATTCTTGTAATTCATTTCGCCTAGAGGGACAAGCCTTGTTGTTGTTGTTTAGACTTTAGATGTTTTCTTCAGTAATAAATTTCAGTTTTCCCTTGGTCATTGCAGTATTGGTGCAGAGAGTGTAAAATGTGCATGTGCTGAACTTATTCAAGCATCTGAGAGGAAAGACAAGGACTAGTAAGGAAACTCCTCCCTTGTGAATGTGTAGCTTATATTTACATCGGCATTAGACAAACTTGTAGGTTCTAGTAGATGAATGATGATCAGTCTGGCTTTGTTGGATGCATGTTATACTTCCACCAAACTATGTTCCAAACAATGGGTTATTTGCATTTGTGTAGCATCTATTTTCAATATGCTCTTATTCATTATCATTTTTACTTGGATGCTTCAGTACCTACACAATATCATTCCATTTTGTATGGTTACTTATTATCTTAGCTTGATTAGATGAGCAAGGATTTTTTTGTGAGATATTGGTTAGACATCTTGAAAAAAGCCCTGTGATGGAATAAGTCATCTGATTTATGTAAATGGAAGTATCAGGATCTTGCTTTGTTAAAGGAAGTGTACCGTGTGAATTATTTCCCTAATATCTTATCAAGCTTACTCTGTATAGATCTGGGTGTCTTAGGTTAATTGAATGCATATGTTGTTGAGAGGTCATCAGTTCATTGATTAGCTGCAAATTCTATTTTTAGTATGCAGTAAAGGGTTTTAGTCTGCTAAATTTTTCTATTATATTTTTTGAAAATATAGTCTTAATAATCTTACGAAACCATGATACAACACAATTAAAATTATGTTAGTAGAATATCAAATTATTTCGGGCAGACACTTAGAGAATGCGAGATTGCATCATTGAACAATTTTTAATGTATATAGAACTACTATATCATAGATTTATAGCAATCAATTATTTTGTTCTTTCTCTTATTGTTCAACATCCTAGATTTTGTTCTAAAGATTTGTCCTTTTCTTGTGATTTTTCAGTTGCTCCCTGGCTTTATATTGGACCAAGAACAGATTTTCTTGTTTGAGGGACAAATTTGAAACCCTTGTGAAGGTACATCAATATCACTTTAGCTTTGGCTTTAGAGATGGATTGAATGCAGTTTCTTTTTTCTCTGTCAGCAACTGTTGTTTTGTACCTGGCTTTTGTCTGTGTAGTTGAATAATGAGTGGCAATTAATGAACTAAACCCTTTTGACATTCCGAGTTTGGTGTTGATGATTATTATTTTCTTTTGTATTTATCAAATAAAAATGTGAAACACCTTTTTGCTATTATTTTATGTGCCTCATACAGATAGTTATCATACACTCTCCTTTGTCTCCCTTTTTTTATTGGTTAAATACAACATGAATGTATCTGGAGACTTATGTACTTAACAACCTACCTTGATTTAGACACATGGAGAGGAAGGTGGGAAAACAGTGTTGGTAAATGTCAGCTACAGCTCTTAAGATTGCATTTGGTTCTTTGTCTTGTCATCAATGAGATGTTTTTATTTTTTTGGTTAATAATCTTAATTTGTATTTTCAGTGAAGCTTTAGCAAACCAGCTTTATAACCAAGTTTGTGGGACTTCAGTTATGTTTTGGTTAATTCTATATAATAAATTTACAGAAAAGTGGGCTGAAAACGAATTTTCTGTCTTCAGTTTTTTAATTATCTTCCTCTATTGTTAGTGATTACATATTTTGGTTAACAATCAGTGATACACTTCCAATTTCTGGTGGGTTTTGTAAGTTGGAGTTGGTGCAATGTTTTGTATGTGCTGTCTGTGTGAATCTAGAGTATGTTTTTACATGAAAAAAATGGAAGGTTATACATAAAAATTGTTGAAAAAGAAGTGTTCTTGACTTGGAAAGACATGATATTTTTCAATTTTCTGCCTTTAATTAACTTTCTGAATTAATACTTCATATTTTTATTTGCTCAAATTTATAAAACACCAAATTTAAAGCATTTATGTTAAAATAAAATAATATTAAACATACAAGGATTCAATTGAGAAGATTAAAAATAGAACCAAATTGGGAGTCACTTGAAATAGTTATTATATTGATCACATCTTGGTACATTAGAGCTTTTCCCTTTCCTTAAATTTAGAGGTTTTTGCTTTTTAGTCGGGGAGGGAATGTGTGTTTTTCTTTCCTTCTCTTGTTTGGAATGAAATTACTGGGTAAGGAAGCTTTGGGACATAATTCCAATGCCTTTCTTTGGTGCATATGGTGGGACTGAGACCTCTTTTGTTTTTCTATACTTGTACAACGTTCATTGTTGTGATTTTTTCATAGCTTTATGTAAGGAGGCTACCCCATTCTCCTTATTCATTACCTTTTTGTGTTAGTAACTTATCTTCAATCAAGAAAGGAAATGGATAAAAAGACAAAAGGGAAAAATATATCTCTGTGTGATTCTATTCAAATCTTATAGTTTGTGAGATCATAAACTTCCTAGGTGGTAATGCTCAATATTCAGGTATATTATGATTTTTTTGCTTACTCTGAATTCATCGCTTGAGCTTGCATTTTTTCATGTGAAGTAGAGAATGCAGATTTATCAAAAAACATGCTCTAATGATTTAATGTTATTTTTTTAAGGTTGGTTGCAATATATGTGCAAATTTTAATAGGAGAGTCATCTTTTTTCATTAATATTTGTCTGTGCTATTTTCTCTGATTTTGTTCCTTCATGTCAATGTGTATCAGGATGCTAGTAGGAAATTGAAATCTTATGTTCTTATTATTTTTTATCTGCAACTCTTAAATGCTACAGATGGAGAGGTCTATTCTCAATCTTGAGAATGGTCAGTGAGAAGAATGGATCAATTTTGATATCTACAGCTGAAGCATATCTGGTTGAAATTTCTGATGACATGCCTTGGTAATTTCAGTTGCTATTTTATATGCCTTTGGACACAGATTTAGGTTCAGGGTAATGTGATAGTCAGTTTTCAGTGTACCTATGAACTTGTTTATGTACATCCGATTCAGTTTCATATTATGTGGTTTATTTATGGGTTAAATCAGAGTGACCTACATATGATATACAATTTATGGAAAATTTTAAAATTTCTTTTGAAGGTTATATTTGGCCTTTGAGAGTTATTCTATTCTAAAGTTTTGTTAATTACAGTTTACTATTGGCATTGCATAATAATTCCTTGGTTGCTATCTGAAACTACTTTTAGTTGAAAATGTCCTGATTCAAAGGTTGGCAATTGATGTGGGCAATTGGAAGTCCTCAGTAGTTTTTTGTTTTTTTGTTTGTTTCATATTCTTTATTCCTTTTTGTTAATGTTAGGCAGAAAGATTCTGCTGTATAAACTAGTTTTAATAGTGTGAATTCACCGAGTACTATGTGAATTTCCCTTATAATATTTGATATTTTTGGTGCTGGAAGTAATAACCTGGTATTGTTTCTCTATAATGGCTAAATTTTCCTATATCCAAGATAGTAATGGTACTCCACTCCAGCTGTTGAGTTGACTTATGAAGCATGGATTTGGATCCTACTTGAAGTGTTGCAATGTTGTTGAATAAATTTCCAACAACACTTGTCCGACATTTCTCATTTAGTATCTAGTTAAAGGTAACATATTGGCCCAAACACTTTAGGCATCACGTTTACACAGCTCAGATAATGGTGCTTATACCTTCATGTCAATGGTACAAGCCAATATCATTAAAAAAATATTAAATTTAGCTTTTAGAAAACCAACTTAAAATATAATATAAAAGAAATAGAAACCTGACTTATAGAGGGTGAATATATCTTTGTCATAAGATATTCCAATTTCTAATTTTAAGATTTTTGGTGAAGTGACCAAGTTCATTTGTTGTAGAACAATATTTCTTAATACTTTTATGACTCGACTTCATAAGAAAAATTTGAATATGCAAATTTTGATCATCAATTTTGGATCTTTTGTTGTATTTATTTTACTTTATTTCAATAATTTGTCTATGTACATATTTGCGCAAAAAGTCCCCGGTTCTTACATTTTAGACATTAATTATGTTAGTATTTGTATTGTGCCTAGTGTGTGTTTTGTAGGATTTATCTCTCCTGCTCCCTGACCGGAGCGAGTAGGAGAAATGGAGGTGGTACTTCCATGGATATTTCAATACTTAAACTTAGGGTGGTACTGTAGCAAAGTAATTGTAGGTACAGAAGACTTACCTGAACCATAATCCTGTGTTCTTATTTATAGTGTGTGTGTGTGTGTGTGTTGGGAGGGGGTTAGGGTGAGACAAAACTATAGTAGTAGTAGCCGATCTCCATAACACATACCAACAAGCCCTATAAGATGCAGGCTTTAAGTTAGATCATATTGAAATTCTTGTTTGATAAACTATAGGGACAGGAGGTGAGAGAAATGCATGTACACTTGCCCACTAAATGATTTTATTTTGGAATTCCTAAAGCATGGATAGATCTTCTCTAGGGTAGGAAACTTTTTCCTTATAGATCACCTAATAATCAAGTTACATCAAAACCTAAAAGCTGAGTTTTCGTCAATAATTTTTAATGAAGTTATTCTTTAATTATTTTGAAATTATGAAGTTTGCCAGAGATTTAGAATCATTTACATGATTCTACTTAATACTTTAAGTTTTCAGGAGGCTGCTCCTTGACATAAGAGCAGTTTATTAGCCAAGTTGTCACAGACAACTTTTATGATTTTGTTTATCTGATATTTAGCTGACCTTACACATCTAAGTGATTTTATTTCATTAACTTTGTATGTCTAGGGGATGGGCGACAAGTATTTATGCTTAACCTTCTTGAGTGACATTTTTTTAAAAGATAAGAAAGACGAAATGACTCATCCAAAAGAGAATGAGAAGCAAATACATATTCTCAATTGTTTTCAAAAATGAAATATTCTTAGTAAAGGAGAGAATCGAAATTTAACATAAGATAAGAAGGAAGATGGTTTTGAAAAGCAAAGTCTCAAATATAAACTAATGTGGAAAACGATTATGACAAAAAAATATCATATCAAATTTAATATAAGCTATTAAAGAAAATGATTTTAAATACTGATCTATTTTCTCCAGTACATGCAGAATGGTGAATAATCCAACCGAAAGCTCAAAAGTATACTTTTATGGTATTATTGTGACCTACAATAATGGAAGTCAATCAGATTTTTTTTTTCTTAATTTTAATGTAATATCATAAAGTGAAAATGAGTTTTTAAAATCTACTTGCTATTGTTAGTTTTAATGGTAGTTTTCTTTCTCTTCTTTATTTGTGGACCATACCCATTTTTTAGCTTACAAATACATAAATATACACGCACACATATATATACACACCTATACATACATGTACATACACGCTCACACGCATATATATATACATACCGCCTTCCAATTATTGATTGTTAGAATTTATCATTGTTTAGAATCATTGTTACAATTTAGGGTCTAAAGTAAATGACACAAAGTCTCCAACTTAATGGCATTAAAATGGTCTCAGTAATTCCCTGAAAGTACAGCTGTACTGAGATAGGATAGGTATTCTAATTATTAATTAGTACATCATTATTTCTTAGGAATTAATGCTAAAAGACATTGATTATCTGACAGTTTCCACATGTGGTATTAATTAAGCTCTGCAACAGGAAAAACATATGTTTGTCTCTACTGTTTTGGGCTATTTAAATCTGCAAGGGAAAAGTTGGCACCTCTATTGCAAAACAATCTCTTCCAATCAAAGCCTTTCTACTTTTGATTATCTATGGTGGTTGCTTTTCTTTATTTTATCTTTTTTTTTTAATAAAAAACGAGTATGACAATTCTCTAGGGACTTCTGCTAGGATACATGTCTTCATTGTTTGACTAGTTAAATAAATCCTTGTAAATTATTTAATTCTGATAAGAAATTTATTGGAGAAAGGATCTCTTGGCGGTTTCATCTTTAAAATTCTGTTTCTTTTTTAACTTGCTTTTTGTGGTGTGGCATTACCAGTTTTTTCTGTATGGAGTGACTCAAACCTGTCCTCAGTATCTTGAAATTCAAATTATGTCCGATCATATGTAAATTTTCATTATACATTCTTATTTGGAGAACTTGCTTGAACATCGAATACCGAAATTCACTTCCCGTGAACTTCTGTGTCAATGTTACAAATAACTGTTCACATGGTTACTTTTCTTGCTTTTCATGATTTGCTCCTTGTATTGTATTTGAATCTTGTAGAGATAGATATGGTATCTCACATTTCAGATTCTGTGGATTTTGCTTTGGTCCTCCCACTTTTGTATTTCTTTTTTCTGTTAATTGTATTTATAATGTTGCATATAATACAGGTTGTAGTGCTCATCTGGTTAGGATTGCAACCTATATTGTGATGCAATAACATTTGGCTTTTGATTCAAAAAAAAGAGCTGATAATCATTTGTGTTTTTTCTCACCTGTCTTCAATTTCTATATCTACAGTGATATTCTGAAAGTTGATTCTTTAAGCTGGTTTCCCTAAGTCGTGAAATGGAGGAAGAGAGTGCAAGGTATAATTTTCCACCTATTGGTTTATGCCAACTGGTAAACCTGGCATATCTATATTCTTTGTTATCACTTTCTTTAATTGGACATAGACATTTAGTCTACAACGAAAGCTGGTACCTTTTAAAAGACAGAAATAAGTGAAACTGGCCGGGTATACAACAACAAAACATAACGCCTATAATTATTTTTTACTTCATTCACTGTGCATCTGTTTATCCTTTCTGAAATATGATTTCGAACAGTTTTCATAAATATCCTTTAAAAAGTAAGAAGATTAAGTTTGAAACGTTGAACACTCGTACCTCTAGCTTCTTTTCTCTCTATTTACATATTTATTGCATCTCTTTTAAGCATAGCTATTTAGTGTAATATGTTAAAAACTTAAAAGATCTACCGATTGCAGCACAGGCTGAGTTATAGTTCTGTTATTCAGGCTTTGGACTATCTGACCAACTAGATTTTTTGTATGCTGTACCATTTCAAGTATGTGATGAACCATTGCATTCTCTCATAAGCATGAACGTAATACAAACATGATAATATTTTACAAAAAACGAAAAAACAATTAAAAATATTTTATACCATTTTTATGGCAATTCTTCTCAGTAATTGATGTTAAAATCCTAGGAGGCACCTTTTTGTATCAGATGAGTGATCGACATTTGAATCTTCCATTGACTTGTTTATATTGGTGACTGAGTATATACAATTAGTTAATGTTCTGTTCCAGAGATGACATCTAGCATGGAATTATGAAACCCAAAAGAAATACGTTTGTTTGGAATTTAATTAAATACATATATATTTCAGTTTAATCGGTGTGCAAGTACATTTTTACAGGCTTATTTGCATAAACGAAGTTCATTTGTTGCATTGCATGCGTCAGAATTTATTTGCATTAATTACTGTCTTTAGTTTTCTAATTCTATGGAATTATTATATTTAATATCCATGTTCCATTTTTTTAGTGAGTATCATTAAAAGTGTTTTTTTTTTTAGGTAGCTTAACCTAAGAATCACTCGTATCCATCCATGTGTCAAAATTTCTCTCCTGCACAGAAGTACACATGCATCTGCGTGCACACCCAAACACCCTTGCTTGGAGATTTTCAGGTATGTATTACAAACCACCTTTCATTAGAAGAACAAAGTGCTTCTTCACACAAAAGAAAAGCAAGAGGAAAGCACAGGACATGGTAAATGTATTATTGTTTTTATTGTTGTTTTAGCGTATATGAGAATGCTGATATTGTGAAAAATGAGGATAGTTGTTACCTTTCTGAGATTATCCTTATAGACATATTTTCAACTGTTTAACATGATACGGTTGGACACCAATGCAGGCCTGCCGTTTTTATCACTATTTAATTAAGGGTGTTTATACTCTAGAAAAACCAATTCTAAATTCTAATAATAAAACATGTACGCACTGAAGCTCCTTGTTCATTCGTATTCTTATTGGAGGGACACATTTTCTGAACCTTTGAATATGTCTGGAAGGAGGGGTTTGTTTTTAGATCTTTTATCCATGAGGAAATAAAGATAAGTCATCGTATAAGTTTCCTATCATCTCTTATTATTATTATTTTTAATGAAGTTCTATAATTATATAAATTTTGAAATGAAAAATTTATATTCAATCACAAATGCCTCCAAACTACTTCTTCCAAACATAATCTTTGCCTTTAATTTTGTTTCATCTTCCCTTCTGATTACTTTGTGCTAGTTTTCTTGAACAAAGTATTGTCTTTATGTTCCATTTGCGAGTTATGGACTACAAAGTATTGTCTTTATAATCTCTGATGTAAATTTATGTTTTGAATTGTATAATTCATAATGTAAATTTACATTATGTATTGAACTTGTAGTGGAGAACTGAAACAAAGTGGAGAAATTAATTGTCGTAAACAATGCCGTGAGGAACTTTAAAAAAGAAAAGCAAAACTGAATTTGTTTGTCCTCCTCTTCAACCAAACTTATGGGGAAATCAATTTTTGTCCAAAAGTGATGAATTTTGATGGACAATATGAAGAATTTCTTAAGAGCAAATGTAATGCACCCATCTTCTCGCTAATCAATGCAAATGTACTTTCGTTTTGTCAAGTTTTTTGGATTGAGAATTGAAGTGTAGGAAGCAAGAAGGGTTTTTCTTCATGCACCCTATTGTTTCTTTTTACACTCCTTAGCCCTATGAAAACAACCTAACTACCCCTATTAAAATTATTAAAAATCTTAATATTTCTCCTTTCTTTCACAACACCACCCACCACACCTCCATTGCTCGCTCCCTGCATTTCAATTCTCAATTCCCACAAACAAATTACAAGTGCATTTGCATTTCAAGTACATTTTATAGACATCACATTTGCTCCTAATTTTGCAAGAAATGTTTTAAAGGAGTTCTTCATTAAGTACCCAATAATGGACATTGTCCATCAAAATTTATCACAAAAATCATCACTTGTGGGCAAAAATTGATTTCCCCATAAGTTTGGTCGAAGAAGGCAAACAAATTCACCTTTCCTTTTATTTTTTTAAGCCTCTCCTTGTATTATTTACAACAAAAATCATTTCTCCTATTCTATTCCGTTTTTCATTACAACTTCAATATGTAATGCAAATTTCCATTATTACAGACTTTACAATCTAAAATGTAAATTTGCATCATAAACTATATAATTTAGAATGTAATTTGTATTTCAATTTGTTTATTAAAATTTGCATTAAAAATTATATAATTCGAAATATAATTTTTCATTACAATTCGAAAATGGATTGTAAAATCTAAAAGTTACTTTTTTCATAAAAAAAAAAAGTTTTAGGTTGTGTAATCTTAGATTGTTTTTTTGATTGGGGAAGTTGAAAGTCGTTTTTAACTTTCTATCATATAATTCAAAAGTTCTTTTTTGTGTAAAATAATATTTTTAAAATTATAGAATTCAAGACTAAAAAGGAACTTTTATAATAATATTTATATGGTGAATAGATATCTCAATAATCTAGATAATTCTAATGGTGTGAGTTAGTGAAGTTTGATTTTTTTGACTGAGATGTCTTTTTTGAAAAATGTTACTATCATTATAAATAGTTTGCATGACTTATAATAACTTAATTTGTATCATAATAATTTTGAGACAATTCTTAATTTTTTAATTTCTACGGAAATATGTCTTGTGGAATAATTCAAATTAACTTTTAAATTGATTGATATGATTCATGAAGGGGAAATTTTAAAACTAAAACAAATGATGCGTTTGTTCAAACTGATAGAAAATCACGTAGAGGAGATTTTAAAACTAAAACAAATGATGCGTTTCTATCAAAAAGAAAGTTAATATTAAATCTTTGAAAACGAATTTTTTTTAATAAGCACTAATGAGTTTTAATATATGTTTTTTTGGTAGAAGTTTCACATATTTAATATTGTTGATGAGTTTATTTCATTTGTATTAAATTCAAGTTGTTCATGATTATGGTCCTACTAATAAGTTTTATATTATGAAATTTAAAGTTTGTCATATTTTTTTCCGAATGAAATCATTATATAGATAAAGATAAGTTAATCATATTGACTTTTATTCATATAGAATAATATTAAGAAATTTCCATTGATTTTGGTAAGTGATTAAATAAAGTGGATAGGGTTAAGATAACAAAGAAGCACCTAAATAAATTAGGTAGGTAACTACGAAAAATAACAAACCATATAATACTTAGCTTATTTAGAGTAAAAATTTCTTTTATTGTTTAAATGAGGAAAAAAATTAGAGAATAAAAATTTGAGAAACATTTAAAATTCATCTAAAGAGAAAATGACCAAAATATGAAAATATCAAATTAACAAAATTATTTCTTTTTTGTATTAAAAAACATCAAAATCATTAAATAATATCATTATATGCACCCTTTTAATTTTCCCCCAATTAAATATGAAAAAAAAAACTTATATTAACTTACACTGACCGGATATATATATATATATATTCAATTAATTTTCAATATTTAATATTTGTTAAATAGAGATATTCTAACTAAATTAACATTTAAAAGTGTAAGAATGTATTATGTATCAAATCTTGAAAAGTAATGTCAAACTAAAATGTTTCATAATACAAGACAATCGAGATTTTTCACATGTAACACTTTAACAAATTAACTCGATTTAAAATATATTGACTCAATTAAGTAAAAAAAATATAAAAACAAAAATAATCATATTACTAAATATAAGAAACAAATTACTAATTACTTAAAAAAAATCTATTTTAACTCATATCTATAAAAAAACATAAAAATCAAATTTTATAATTATATGTTAGCTTAATCATAAAAATTACATTTCAATATCAAATTTAAACATTTCCATACAAAAATATATTTAAAAAATGTATGATTTATACAGAAAGTAAAAAGAAAAAAAATCATATTTTTCCATCCAAACAACAAAAGAAGCGAAAAAAAAAAGAACATAAAAAATATTGTATGTTGCATTGATTTCCAATGTTTATTCTTTCCCAACCATATATTATCCTCAACAAAGTGCAAGCTTGGCCATCGCCATCCGATGATATTCACATGTTCAAAACCATTCTTCTCTTTTTTCTATGTGGCGCACTGCGAGTGAGAAACCACCAACCAAGTAACTCTCCACTGCAACATGGGAAGCACCTCCTTCTGCTTGCTCCACTCACCCCTCTGCAAATTCCCATCTTCATCTTTTTCATCTTCTTCATCTTCTTCATCTTCATCTGGGTACAGAACAAAGACCAAGTTGAGAGCTCCTACATCCTCCTGCTTGGGCCAGCAAGACCCAATCTGCAGCAAAAGAACCATTCTTTTAACGAGCATAGCCCTTCTCCCATTTCGCCGTTTGAAGAGGGCCCCAGCTCTCGAACCACCACCCGCAACTCCAAGTAAGTTTCTTCAATTTACATTTCTAAATTATAATAATGTAATTGCATTTGGGTCGCTGAATTTGCATGTAGTATCCCAAAAAATGAGTTCTTGGATTGGTTTATTGCATGACCGGAATATTTTTTGATTTGGGTTTATTTCTAATGTATCGATTAGAAGAGAATTTAAAACAACGCAATGCTAAACGTTTGTAACGGTTATTTTGGAGGATCTTCCTTCAGTGTTCACTTGCATTCAAGTTATGAGCCAAGATTCAAGTATGGGACGGTTCTTTTGTTGAATGCGCCGTTTCGAAATTAAAGAAATGTGGATTTTGAGTGTACGAATCAGGCTTTGTTTTTGTGATCGTTTTTTGAAATCCCGGAAAAGTGATGCAATTGGTTAGAAGACCGATAGAAGAGAAAGAAATGTGAAGGATGTGTTGTGGTGGATGTTCTCTCCTTTTCTGCCTGTATTAATCTGAAAAGAAATTACAACTTGTTTTCAAGTTTCGAGTTGTGAAAATGCATGTTCCTTCTTTTTGGTTCTGGGATATTATAAACTCTTGAGTTTTTCAATTCTTTTCTTCTAGGATGAAAAATTAATGGATATTTAGAATCTTTCTTGAGTAAGTTCTTCTTGATTTGCTGTTTTTTGCTTGTGGCATGTTCTATATTACCAGACTGATTTGTTATTTTAAAAGGAATGGTTGATTAG
>Ga0099823_1001362_pt1 | contig 19974 bp, 10 predicted proteins | sample CowpearedBW_FD_76831 | JGI IMG/M metagenome (GOLD analysis project Ga0099823, IMG submission 76831) | Root nodule microbial communities of legume samples collected from California, USA - Cow pea red BW | ecosystem: Host-associated > Plants > Roots > Nodule | place: USA: California | collected...
AATAAGATAATTATTTAAAAATATCAAATAAAATATCTAAAGATATATTTTCCCAAATTATCTTCTATCATAAAGATAAAGAAAACCGCAAGGTCCAATTTTTCTTTCCTCTCTTCTTGGTTTCGCCAAACTTCTTCTCTTTTTCAAGCTTTTCTTGTCGTCTTCATGCACTGCTTGGCTTGGATTTTTGTACTTTTGATAATTTCTTATTCTTGGATTTATCTTTAAGGTGTCATGAAGCTTTAATCAATTTATTTTCACACCTCCATGAGCTCAACTTAGCTGCAGCTGCACTAACACACTTGAAAATATCCAAAGAACATTTATGCAACTAAAAAGCTATTTTTAACATGTTTTTGTATCTCATGCTCAATAATCCCAATAATAGGAAATCTCAATTAAATCAATCTTTAAGCACACAAATTCAATTAAATACCCAGAATTAAACATTAAATGAGGGCAAAAATACGCACTCATCACTTTACTATGAGATCATTAGCAATTGTTCTGCAGTGTATATTGATATTGTTCTTGTTTTATTTGTGCTAGTTTTCCTGTTTTCCTATTCCAATTGCATTTCGTGTTCTGTTTGCTTCTGTTACTGCTCTAGAAATTGAAGTTGTTGGCCAATGATTGTTGCTGACCAAACCAATATTCAGCTCTTATAGTATATCTGGCTTTGTTCAGATTGCTTTTGAGGTTTTGGTCATGTTCGCACCTTGTTCTTGAGTAGTTTATTTTTCTCGAATAAGTCATATCTTGTGTAGTAAACTGATTCTGCTTCCTAATCTCAATTGTGCTAAATCTATGAGTTCAGTATGCGTTAAATCCTACTGGATTATGTTGCTACCATTGTGTACTTTGATTATGGACTTCAATCAATTTGTGGTGCTATTGCTGGTCGTGTCTTTATCCTTAAGCCACCAATACTAGTTTTCAATTTTCTGTCCAACATTGATTCATGCTTGATTTGTTGACTGTCTTGAACTCTTGTAGTATCATTATCTCAGATTGTATACATCCATTGATTTCCAAAGATTCAATTTTTGTGCATCAGTTGTGATATGATACTCATATTCTGCAGTTTCTGTTTGGCCACCTACTTCGTGTGAAACTTTGCTACATCAGTTATGTTATTACACTGTCTAATACTCTTTCCCTTACTGAGTAGTGTTTGACATTGTGCTTCATGGTGTAGTTATTTTGGCCATTTTTGTTTCCTTGCATCAACATTAGTTGTTTCTATTTTCATCCAGTGTTGTTTGTGTTCCTTTGTTTTGACAACAGTTTTTGGTCGAGTGTTGTTCTTTGGTAGCATGAGCTATGCGTTACTTGTGCTTGTATGAATGTATCTAGATTCAACTATGCTGACCTTCATTACCTCATTCAGTTTACTACATTCATTCACATTCGTCCTTTTTGCCTTTTCAGTGCAGTCATAAGTCATAGTGTTATCTTGCATTCTTTTTGGCTATTCATTTGATGTTGAACATTGTCTTCTATTGACTGCTTCTAATTCAATCACATTCTGTTGCACATTGTTGTTCATGATTCTGCACTGACCGAGAGTCTCATTTTTTTCCTATGTCATTCTCAATTTTTTTTTAAGTTGAATCTTTTGTTCATTCTTCATGCGCATCTATTAATTGACATTGGAAACATGAAAATTGTTGTGAACTGTGGCCTAAACTAAAGAGTATGCTTGATCTTTGAAAGTTGAAAAGAACATCAGTGAAAAGAAAAGAAAATTCAGTGCCACGATATAACACGCCTATCTGGAAAATGCAAATTGCTACAGCAGTTCATCACTTCATCTTTACTTGTATTCCAGTTTCAATTTGTGATACATATGCACTGCTTTGGATTCAACTTACTTTGTGTCTTCTTCATTTTTTTTAGTTGTGTGATCATATTCTAGATACATATTCCTTAGGTTCCTTTTTGTGTACCTTCTTTCTTTGTGAGCTTGTTTTCTTACTTGTCTTTCTTGGCTATCCTTTGAGGTTGTCTATTAGATCCATCACTTGATGTTGTCCTTGCCTCAATTTGAGCTTTTATTGTGTTTCTGATTTGTACTCTCACGCAGCAGTTTGATTTGCACTTGGTTTTGTTTTGGATTCTTTGCATCTCACTATTTTTGGCAGCCTTGTAGGTGATAACCTTTCTAAAAGGTGCAGCTATGGTGAGGAAAAACAAATTGAGTGGCCACCAAGAGGAAAAAAGGAGTGAGTTGGGACCTTAAAAGGAGGAGTGCAAACACTTGAGAGATACACTTTGGAGGCTGGACCGAGAGGGACATAGCTTGGCATAGTTCATGTTCTTTTATTATGCTTTTTGTTTTGTATCACGGATTTTGGGTGTATTTTTTTTAGTTTTCTGTTTCTTTTATTTCATTTGGCTTAGTTGGGAAAATGCTTTAGATCAATCCCATTCTTAGCAAGGCTTGTAATAGTTTTAACATGTTTAATGTGAGGTTCAAGGGGTTCCAAAGGCCACTTGTATCTTCACTTAGGTTTTTCATCTAGTTTATGTTTTTAGTCTTTATGTTTTATGTTTTTATGCTTTCAATGTCTAAGTTTTGTGTGATTTGTGTGTTTGTCATTTATGTGTTAGGTCACCGTGATATCTAGGTGTTATGTGTTTAACACCTAGTTGACCTTCTTTTGGTCTGTAGGTTTTATTTTGTCCACACACCTTGCAAAATTGTTTTTCACACAATCTGTTTTCTCTATAATTTTATTGAGAATTTTTTGTGAAAGTTGTTTAGAAATCTCTGGCTAGGAAAGACTTGGTTTCTAAGCTTGTCCAAGAGACTCACCTCCCTTTCCTATGAGTATTTCAAGACTATTTTCACTCCATTTTCTCTTTAGGAATTCTTAAACTTTTTTTTGGGAAAATTTTTTTGGTAAAAGTGTTTTCCAAAACTGTTTGAAAATGAGTTTTCCTTTTTCTAACCGTATGCATGTAGGTAGGCATAATAGTGTGCATTTAGGTAAGCATAATAATAATGAGTTGCATTATACCATTCATAGTAACATTCCATCCTTTGGGGAAGATATAGGACCAATATCATTTAGATGTGGGATACAAAGAAATTGGTGCAACCTTTGTTTAGTAAATATAGTCAAATAGACATTCTTAGGCATGTTATTTCTTGGTTTGTAGGTCGTGCATTTGATTGGTGGCAAGCGAGGCAGTATAGAGTGCAAAAGGGGAGAGAATCATGCATTAATACATTTTATGAATTAAAAACATGCATGTGGAAACATTTCATTCCCCTTGATGAATTCATCCAAAATCTTTCAAAGTTTTTTCTAGACTAGAAAAAGATTTTAAGCACAATTTAGACTTGCTTTTGAGTGAAAAAAGAGAAAGAGACAAACATAAGAGAGAGCAAGCAAAGCTTGAAAAGCTTCGAGAGTATGAAAAGAAGAGAGACAAAGAAGAGCTTGAAAAGCTTTATGCTAAAAGAGAACAAGAGGAAAAAGAGATAAAAGAGAAGAATAAAAGAGATGAAGAAGAAAAGGCTAAATAGGAGAATCTTGGAAAAGCCAAAGAAGAGAATGAGAGCAAAGAATTTGCAGCACGAGAAAAAATAAGACAAGAGAGTGAGTTAAGGCGCATTTCAAATGAAAAGAGGGAACTCATGGTAAGGGATTTGGTGTTCCATTCTTCACCAATTCCTTCCATTAAATCCCAATTTCCAAAGGGAGTTTTCCCATGTTTAAACTCTTCTCACTTTTTCATTAAATCTTTTGTTTTGTTTCCCTCTCTAACATTTTGTTCTCCATCTCATTTCCTTATTTCATCCTCTTCAAAATTTTGTGTGAAAACACACTTTGACTTCATAACTCATTTCAACATTCTTCTAAGTCAAAGTGTAAGACATTGTGAAGTGGGTTGGATAACATCTTTTTCAATCTTTAAAAGCCCATTTTCACACATTTCCCAAGCAATTATATTGCATGGTCATTATGATTTCATTATAATTTTATTTGATGACTATTGCAGGTTTGTTTTTGATCCTGGTGGAACCATAAATTTGGTTGTTGTGTGCCTTTGACAACCCTCTTGATTTGAGGACAAATCCTCTTCAAGAGGGAGGGGATGATGTGACCTCACTAAGCCTCATAGCTTGGGCCATTGGCTAAGCCCATTCTTTTTAATTTTCTTTTATTTTTAATTAAATAAATGTGTTCTAATTATGTTTGTTTTTGCTAAATTCAGCAATTTTCCAAGCTGCCAATTATAGAAGTGCTCGCATTGGGCCTGCGGCCCAATTCTTCTCCATGTCTTCCGCACATACCTGAATTCTTCACCCCTCCTGATTGGGCCTCGAGTAGTCCAATTTTCGTTTGCACAATTCACACTTCTGCAAAGTGGCATTCAGCACATTGTCTTCTCCATTTGTTGGGTGGAGACTCATCATACAGTAGCCCAATCAAGTGTTGTCTATGCGTAGACAAACTCTTCTCGATCGTGAAAGCGGTGCTAGGGTTTCTCACCTCACGCGTCCAATCATTTCTTCTCAAGAGGCAGCTGGCTTTTCTCATCTCATGCCATCACCATCACGCGAACCCTACTCTGTTTTGCTTCTCTGCTAAGGGTTCACACCTTCATGCTTCTATCACGCAAACCTTATCAGCCACTAGGGTATCCATCACATTTTCCACCTTTTCTCTGTTAGGGATGTCTTCTTTCTCGTTTCACATGTGTGCCAACATGTTAGCACTGTTAGGATCTTTGTATATGCTTTTCGACCCTATCTTTCCCGTTAGGAAACTCTGTTAGACGGCATCCCCTTCTTCCTTTTGTTTTCCGGTTGCCTCTCTTCTATAAAGGGCAAGCCATTTCATTGTAAAGCTCAGCTTTGATGAATGATACATTCGATTGAGATCACTCCCCCATTCATCAGCTCACCCTAAACCCCAGATTAGGTTCTTACCTCTTAGTGTTTACCAAACTAGTGAGAAACCAGAGAGATCTGTGCGTAATCTCCATATCTGAGCCTTCCACTGCGTTTTCCCTCGCCTTCTGCGAGTTTCAATCGGTAGAACACCGATTCGATAGGCTTTCCGACGAGTATCGCGACTGAGGAGCCTCATAAACCTCTGTCCCCCATCAGAAGCTTGAGACCACTTATGTAAGGGAATTTTATCTATCCAAGCTACTACTTACGGGAATTGGGACCTTATTGTTGAAAGTTTTGCTTGGACAATAACTTATTTGACTTTGTAAGCTGTGAAAAAGAAATCACATATTAAATGAAAGAATATTTAGTTGGAAAGAAAAATTGAATGGGTATGGAATATATGGGTTAGGAAAATGTAGTACCCAAGATAAGGAAATCTTTCTTTAGATCTGCATTTTTGAACCTGTTGTTGAAGTTGAAAGCCAGATGACGTATTCAGTACGCTAAGTGAAGATTCTCTGATTCCCAGTCAACTTCTTCTAAGCATAAGGTTGACAAAGTTCCCTTGCCCCTATTAGTAATGAGGCATAGATTTGGTTGAGGAGTTACATGCTCTCTTAGTAGTTGAAAGAACCAAATCAGTGTCTCCTTTTCCTCACCTTCTACTATTGCAAATACCAAAGGAAATATGTTTCTATTTCCATCTTGAGCAACTATAGTTAGTGGGGTGGCATGATATCTACCTATTAAAAATTTTCCATCTATTTGGAAAAAAGTTTTAGAACATTTCAACCCTTTAATGTATGGTCCAAATGCCTAGAAGCAACGTTCCATAATGTAGCAGGTGTCCCATCCTGACCATCAACATTAACAAGAGGACTAGAGCATTGGAAAATTGTCCACCAGGATTAGTCTACTAGACAACTTGTAACCATTTGGGAAGTTCATTATAAGATTTGTCAAAGTCGTTATACTCCATGGCAATTACTTTTTCCTTAACTATCCATGCTCTTCTGTATCTCACGGTATATAAGCACTTGAAGGACGAGTGACGTAAATAATGGAGGGAATCTCTGTTATTAACTATTCATGAACATTGCAATATGGAATTCAATGTAGATAATCTTTAAAGTCTATTATTTCTTAAACAAGCATTCGGTGATGAATGGAAGATGGCAGCTATGGGTACCTATGGGTGAGAGAGGGAGAAATGGTTGGTTTATGTGAGAGAAGGAGAAAAGGCTGCAATATCACATTTGTTGGTGGGTCTTAGTATTCAATGATGGATAACATACATTGTGTGAGAATAACTATTGAAATCATTTAAATATGCTTGGCCTTTCCACCATTGATTACAAAACATACAAGTCTTCCCCTATTTGCAGTTCTATTTCAACGTGCATCACCAACTACAAGAATGAGAAAAAGACAATTTTGATTCTCACCCATCAATTTCATAGGTACGGTGAAATTTATCAACCTATTTTCTTTATATTTTTTTATTTATTAACTTGAAATGATCTTATGTCAATGGTTTCAATTTTTGTATGATGTAGTTGATCATGGCTGAAAATAACAATCTTCAAATAAACATGTCAGTCTTGCGTCATCAAGACGACCACATTACAAACGACATATGGCAAAGGAACAAGAGAGTTCTTCAACCAAGATTACATTCAATTTTGATTTTAAAACATATTGATTAGGTTGACCCCAGGGTCAGAAATTTAATTGATCAAGCTGGTTTTGGGCATGTTTTGAAGGTCGAGAATATGAAGATAAACCATCTACTAGTAACTACACTTTGCGAAAGGTGGAGGATTGAAACTCACGCCTTCCACATGCCACTTGGAGAAACAACTTTGACCTTAGAGGATGTTTCACTTTAATTGGGTTTGCTGAACCCGTCACCAGATCTAGTTCTAGGAACCTATTAGAACTCTGCCAAGAATTATTAGGGGATATTCCACCCGAAAATTCATTCGCATGTAACCAAATTAAGTTGACCTGCCTGAATACTAGATTTAGGGAATTACCAACTTAATCGACCACGTCACAATTGCACAATATGCATGTGCCCACGTCCTCATACTAATTAGTAGTATGTTGATGTCAGATACACCAACTAGTCTCATTCATTTTATGTATTTTCCATTGTTAAGAGACTTGTTTAATTTTTCTAACCTCAGTTGGGGTTCAACAGTGTTGGCATGTTTGTATCGTGCATTAGATCACGGGTACTAAGTTCCAACACGATAACATCAGGGGATGCAAGTTACTTCTGCAGTATTGGGCCTAGGAGAGATTGACATGTATCTCTCTAGAAATTCAACAAGTCACTAACGAAGAGATTCAAGTTGGATTAGCTTTCCCCTTAAGCATAAGACGGTGTCGACTTACATGTTCTATCTTCCATGACCAAACCACTATGGTTGAGTCTTAAAAGAAATTTTATAAAATACAACCGAAACAGGTTCCCTTCTAAAGTTTTCTCCATTACATTGATGAACATATTAGCTTGGTTATTTCTTTTATTTATTATTTTTGGTAAATTGTTGCAGTTCCTATGGACACCTTATTTACAACCTATGGTGAATCGCTTAATCACCATAAATGTTTCTCCTATTATTCGGGCATTTGTTCCTCTGATATGTTTTGCTAATGTGAAATTTGACCAAGTTGACCGGGTGGTCAAACAATTTGGTTGGTGATAGAGCATACCGCCAGACCCGATTATATTTAGTGTGTAATCAATTACACAAACCCAAAATTACTAGGATTCCCTTTGTAATCGATTACCACCTATGAAGAAAATGTGTACCCCCCATATAATTTCAGCTTAAGACATGTGGATCTGTGACGACTTTGGTTCAGAAAATGTTCAGCCCCAGCACGATTTCTCTCCTTGACTGACTTCTCCTTCGAAGGGAAAACATTTAGGCGGTAAACAATTTCTTCATTGTGAAATTGTGTAAGGGCAGAACCCGTAATTTTTTAAAAATTTACCCATTACCGTAATTATTGTGGATGAATTGCCTAGTAGGGAAAAAAACCTCATTCTACTTTTTTTCTTTATTTTATCTACCAACACACAAAAACACTAACTCTCTATGGATTCACCTTCATTTAGACTCCAACACAGAACTATCACTATCTCCTTCAAAGACGCACATACCTACAAAACAACAACCCACAATAACTTCATAGATTGAATCCAAACCATTCTCACTTTTTTCTTCGTCCTCCAACACCATCCAATCCATAACAATGAGGACCCCATAATCCAAACCCCCGAAAATAGACAAATAGAGGTGGAGACCAACTTTAATTTTTATACTAAAATTCACATTTTTTTAAAATATTTTTGTTTACGGTTACAATTAGTTAAAAATTATAATGAAAATTTTAAGGATAACGTCTAATTTTAAAATTTTAGATCAATGATGTAAGTTTTCATCCTTAAAATCTTTGTTCTAATTTTAAATAAATTGTAACCATAAACCAAAAATATTTAATCAAAGAATGAATTTTAACAAAAATATCATTATAATTTTATATAAAAATTAAATTTGCTCCCAATTTCGAGAGGGGCAAAATTGCTCAATTGTAAACAAAATTAGGATTAAATTGAATAAAAACGACAAATATAAGGATTAAATTTAATATAAAACATTAACCTTGACACGTGACATGTTGTTTGGTTGAAACGTGGACATTTAAAAAAAAGAAAAAAATAAAAAATATATATAAAAATAAAAAAATCACGAAGTGAGACGTGTCGGTTACTATTCATTATTGTCAATGATTCAAATATTGTTAGTAATGAAGGACTAAATTCAATAAAATTGATGAAAATTTGGACATATTTGAATATAAAAACAAAATTAGAACTGATTTAACAAAATTTGACGAAAATTGGGGCCAAAAAGATATTTTAGTCATTTTTATTTTAGACCTATTTTACTGTTCTTCACCCAACACGCCTATGCCATTTTGTGTTATTTGTTAGTTTGTTTTATTTATTGTACACCTAGTACTTGAAAACACCAAAAAATATAAAATTTTCAAAATATGTATTTCTTAAGAGCTACGTGATCCTTGATTCTCTATTGTGAATGGCGATACGTAGGACTAAGATCAGCCCTTGTCAGGTTCACCTCCAAAAAATTAAATCTGATGAATCTGACCCAAGCCCATTACATGACCCACATTCAATCTGCCCAAGCCCATCAAAAGGCCCAATTACTCAAAGTATGATAGGAAGGATACAAGAGGGCCTAGAGCAACAAGAGCCAAATATGTTTCATGGGCTTCACATGTTATTCTCTTGGGTTAAGTAAGATATTAAAATCTAGATGAACATTTGAGTGCAAATGCATATCCGGCCAATGCCATTGGACCATACTTAGTAAATTTTGTTGCTTTGAATAATTTGATCAAGAATTCACCAAGCATTGTTTAATTGGGCTCACAGCCTCATTAAACAAACTTTTGCCGAATAAGTGCTCTTGAAAGCATGCCACATGTTAGTGAAAAACCAACACGGCAAGTTGACCGGTTGCACTTACAGATGGCAAATAAACCCGCCCCGTGGGTATTGCCTAAACCCATCCCCGTTTTGACGGGAATCCCTGCATTGACTGGGTTTGGGTATGAGTATGTGGAATTCCCGACTTTTTCAATTGGGTATAGGGATATACATATCCACGCCATAATACCCGTCCCCGTTTAAATTATTAAAATATTCACAATTAATTAAGCAACCTTATATATATAGTATGAAACTCATTCACATCTCAACTATATTTTTCATATGATCATAACCTTTATGTAATTAAGTTAAAATTATGTATGTCAATTCAAAAAAATTTTTTGTGTCACATTTGAGTATTTATATTATTTTTTAATATTTTTATTTATTGTATATTTTTCTTTCACATGAGAATTTTTAATACTCTCAATTTAAGTGTTTAATAGCACAAACCTTTCATTTACTAGGTAATATAAAAAAAATACTTATTATTACTAAGTTTTGTTTCATTTGAATAACTTTTTTGTTTCGCTAAAATAATTTTTGTTATTTCTCAACCATTGAGTATATGTGTGATATTTGAAAAGTTTTCTTAGATCTGTAAGATATTTTTCATCTCATCATACCCTTAATTATACATTTGTTTTCCTTTGTGCGATTTCTTTTTTTAATACTCTCCTAAATTGGTTCTAAACATTTGTTAATTTTTTTAATATTTTTATTTGTTGTTTATTTTCATCAAGTAGAATATTATTTCGATATATTTTATCTAATCAAATTTTATTTTTTAACTAATTATCAATCATATCGTAATTTTTTCACTATTATTGCACAAATAACTTTTATTTACCTCAATATAAAAATTTAATGTAATTTTCATGAATATTTTTTTATCACCATCCAAGTTAAATCATGCATTAAGTTCAAGAGTCTTAAGATTACTAATGAATTATGTTCTATTCCTAAATACAAGCATCCATTATGTATTCAATTTGAAATCTAGATTCTAAAGATATTTCCCAACACCTCAAAAATCATAAATTAAGCATGGGAACAATCCACATCAAGCATGAAGCGTGGAATTCAAACACTAGCTTGAACTAGAAAAACTTATATAGTTTTACACAAGAATTCATTGTTTTACATCTAATCTCAACAAATAGAATTGCTCTTCATGGTGGAGAACCTAGGGTTTTGAAAAGTTAAAGAATAGAGAAGAAATTGGAACCATAAAGTAGAAGAAATCCCTCTACCAAAGTTCTTGAAAACTACTTAATGCTTCAATTGTGCCTAACACTCACATCTTTATCTCCAATTTCGTAGCCCGTCATTCTCTCAAACCCAAAAAGGGTAAAACCTCCATGGATGAAGAAAGAGACCCAAGAAAGAGAAGGGAAAGTTTCCCAACACCCCTAGCAGCCTCCAAGGCCTTACTGAGCGAGTCAAATACTACAGTTTTGTGCTGTCATGTTTGCCCATCGAGTAACTAGCTTGCCTAGACAATCAACTTGATAAAGGCTTGATCCCTACCAAGGATGATGACCCAAGGCAAATTCTTTAGTTTGAATTCCATTAAGTTGGCTTGGTTGACTATTTTTAAGTTGACTTGTGGACCTTGACTTTGGGTTGACTTGTTGACTCAAAAGATTAGCTTAACCTAAAGCCAACATACTAAACTAGCTTTATTTGTCTTGAATGATAATCAAAGAGGTGGTGCACAAAGTAGACAAGTGGCGCATGAAGACAAGCCCGTGTGGAGGAGAGAGAGATAGAAAAGATTTCAAGAAACATCTAGAAAGCATGACCACATGTCTTTGCCATCAAGAAGTCTAGAAACATCTAGAATGAGCATCCACCTTGCCTTTTCCAAGAAGGATTCTGGAATGTGTCCATGTGCTCCTTTGTTGACATACTTTCTAGACTCTAGGTTTTGTTATTTGCATTGTAATCCTTTTTAGCTTATTTGTTTTTTGCTAAGAGGCCCCTGAACACTTCTATTTAAGGGGACCTCTAACACTTGTACAAGGGTTGAACATTTTGGAGAAATTAAACACCTTTGTGTATTAACCCTTTTGTGAGAAGCTTTCCTCCTTAGGGAGTGAATTTTCTTTCAAGCCTTATCTTGCCTTGGCAAGTGGCGGCATCCACCACTCATCTTCAAGGTTGCCATGTCTTCTAGCCTAGCCTTGTAGTGGCGCGATCCTACCATCTTCTCCATTCTTTGCTTTGCCATTTTTAAACTTCTTTCTCTTATTTTGTTTCAGTTTTCATCTTGTTGAATGCGTTTCCTTTTATTTCCAATTTGAATCAATCTACTCTTCTTTTCTCTAGAGCCTTGTGAAAGGAACCTTCACATATAGATAGCTTGCTATCTTAATGTGTAGTGGGGATTTCACTAGGCTTTCTTAATCAATCTTCACCATATTCAATAATCTTAAAAAAGAACAAGATAATCCTACATCACAACTAGCGTGCAATGGTGGTTTTTTGGCCTTCCAAGGGTGGTCTAAGGTAGTATATACCTATTGTGAGTCCTTTCTGCATGTTTGTAGTGCTGGGAACGATTTCGATGCCCCTTTGACATGGGTATTTTTCTAAGAATCAATCTTTCTTGTCAAATCACGCTTCCTTGAGTTCCAGCTTATTTTCCTCCACCAGAATTGTTTCTTGTTGACTTATTTCACACACTTATAATACAGATTAAAAGTAAGAAAAACATACAATAACTAAAATACAAAACAATGCAAAAACAACATGAACTTGAGGACTAAACAAGATAAAAGTTATGGAGAAGTTGATTTTATTCACAAAAACTTAACATCAATAAAAGGTAGAAAACAACGTTATCACCACACTTAACACATTGAGCACATGTTGAAATGTGGAAGGTGTGACTTGCCACATGGCACTTGATCCACCAAATAAGGATATCTAGATCAAGATCTAAAAAGAATTTGGCACATGTCATAAATATTGGCTAGCCAAATTATTCTTACTCCTTAGGCTATATAAAAGAGTTTTCATTCATTGTATAAAGGTTACTCTTAATTTGAATGGTAAATGTCTTGATGTTGACAACATTCCACACATTTGCCTTATTAAGATTCATGCTAGCTAGTAATATCCTTAGATCTCTTTTAGCCTCCTTCCTCTAGGATAACTTCTCCTTCCTAGAACTTCATTTCCACCACACTATTCCATTGCTCAAGGGCCTTTATCTCCTTGTCATGCCTAAAAAACCGAAAAAAAAATATTTTGTTTCATTTGTACATTCTATTCTCACTATTTTTGGTGGAAATTAACATTTTGAAAACCACACCAATTTTGCACATCTAATTAAGGTACCGACCTTGGGCGGGCACTATAGGGTACAGTGCTAACACCTTCCTTACACGTAATCGACTTCCAGACCCAAAATCTTATTTTCATATATCATGTCTTATTTTACAATTTCCATAGTTTTTCTTTAATAAATTATGGTGGCAACTCCAAAATCTCTTTTCAAGCTTGTTTCTTTTCTCGTTCGTTGTCCCGCCGCGATTTCGTTTGTGACAACCGTCAAGAAAAGCCTTTTCTACAATAATGTCACATTACATTGAAGTCGTCCCAAGCTAATATGACTATAATTAAAATTTAAAAACAAAATTACAACACACTGAAGTCATACCAATTTGGTACGATTTATTCATAATAACTCGTATCAAGTTGGTATGACTTGCCCATTTTCATAATTTGTTTAAAATTTGTTCCATCTTGATAAATTTCAAAAAAATAATTATATCATTGTTAATGACCCTATGAAAGGTCCAACATTTCCAGCAAGTATACTAGGTATGTTGCAATCTAACAAGGTCGTATCCACAAGGATTTGGTAACTAGATCTGTGGTCTATAAATTGCCTCAAAATTTGGCAATGGAACAATAGATGAATTTTGGTTTTTATATTGTTAAAGATAAATAAAACTATATTTTAGAGAGATGATGTTGATAAAAATGTTGGGAATAAACTTTGCCTCTTAACTCTATTGTATTACCCTTAATTATCTATATATTATTTGATAACACTATCGTTGACGCGATCAAATTAATACTACTTATCTATAACAACTTTAGTATTGTTAAGAAATTACACTAGAACTAACCTTTGAAGCTTAGTCATCCATTGAATGCAAAAGTAAAATAAAAATAGAAAAGAGTGTGAGGAGAGAGAGCGGAATTCGGTCCCCCTAAGGATTCCTAAACTCTGAAGTTCCGAGCTTGTTTTTTGCTTCCCCTTGGTCTCATTATATAGGACTTGGACTGAGTTTTTTTATTACTAAAATATATCAAATATCTATTAAAATGAAAATAAAGATAAATATTATTTATCTTTATAGTAATTAGGAATAATTAAAAATATTTGGAAAGCTATAGACTATTTGACAAATATAGTTGGTTGAAAATTTGATATAATTAAATAAATTAATTATTTAAAGATGTTTGATAAATTATCACTAAATAATATTCGCATTAATTTTCTAAATCAACCCTTTGTAATCATGTAGTCTAAATTTGCAGGAAAATCCAAATATATCTAAATCAATAATTGCATTTTACCTCTCTTTATTTGACCAAACTTTGACCAGACTTTAGATATTTGACCTTTTGACTATCTAGTTAGGGATTGACACGTGGCATTCCTTTCTCTCTCCCAAATTGAAGCTTCTTTTTCCTCCTTAGCATTTCACGTTGTTGTTGCATGGTTCGTTTGAGGCACAGTTTGGGATTCGTGACAAAAGATCTGGTGTGTGAGCGAAGCTCATGTTGGCGTGGGATTTTCATCTTTGACGTGGAGTGTTGTGCTTCGTTCGCATTGATTTCGCACGTGTGGATGAAGGTTTGTGGTAGTGGTTTCGTGGATGCATCGTTCTCGCATGATTTGCTCTGACGTGGCGTTGTGTGCATCACGCGTTTGATGTAGCTTTATGGCTTCTTACAGGCAAATCAGCATTGTGGTTAATGTTTCTTGTGGTAGGTTTTGCTGTTGGAGGTTTCTAATCGTGTGGTAAAGGGTGGGAGGTTAAAGATAATGAGGTGGTCACCTGTGATTGGTGCAAATGTGTGTGAAAGGATCATGGACATGTGGCAACATCTTGTTGGCCAATTTTATGAGTGGAGAATAGTGCACACATTGATGTGCGTTAGTGGACAGATTTTGAAAGTGAGGATTGCAACATGGCATTATCTGGTTGAGTAGAGTTTAAGTGATAGGAGGGCTAAAAATAGTAAATAAGGAAATGTAGGACAGATTTTGCATGGGCCATTTGAGAATGAGAGTGTATTAGTAAATTAGGGAAGCAAGACAAAATTTTCTAGAATTTACTGATTTTAACCTTATATTTCCCAAACAAAAACAATTTAATTTCACACCTTTAATGAACCAAATTTAACTTCAGTTGCATCAACAAATGTCAAAATATCCAAACATAATTTATGCAACTAAAAAGCGTTTTAAAGCCATTTTTTTCTCAAAAACAAGTAAGCCAAATTATCACAAATCTTAATTAAATCATTCTTTAAGCACAAAGATTCAATTAAATACATAAAAGTAAACATTAAATGAGGGAAAAAAATAGGCACTCATCAAATATGTTCTTTATTTCTAATGTTCATGGAAGTACACTTAACTTGTAGATCAAACCACATGTCTCTGAGAGAACCTAAGGGTGTCAAATGTAACATCCTAGGCAGATATTACTATTTAAATAAAAGAAAAATAATAATAAGTTAAAAAGTTATTAATCGCACCATAATTTTAAGTCAAAAAGTAATTCATTACAACCAAACCCATTTTCCAACACCAGTCATAAATTAAAAGTCATAAAGTCATAAATTAAAACTAGTCAAAACAGTTTCTCAAAGGAACCCTGATCGCTAGCCCCCACTCCGGCTCTAAGCATCACCAATACGATCTTCAGCAAACACACACAAAAAGGGTGAAATCAATATAATTAAACATACATGAAAAGGTATTGTTGACATGTGAAGCCAAGGTGGTGTGTCTCTTGAAGATTTGATAAAGCTTTTTGAACTACTTAGAAGCCATTACCATTGGAATCAAGCCTACATGACGTGATTCTCATTGCACAAGGGCTGACTTAAGATCTTTAGGGTTAAAACCAGTTGTGACCATGAGATATTTTTTTGTGGGCAGAATGATGGTTCAACTTATATAGGAGCTTTAACCATTAGGATTACAAAAGACCATTAATTGTCATTATATCCCACTAGTGCTAATAATAAACCAATCAAGCTAATAATTTTCCATTACCTAATGGTTGATTATAACAAAAATTGGGGCAGCCAAAAAGTCATCCAAATGTATTCACAAAGTCCTTTTAGTCTTCCAAAGGCTGGTTCTTAATATGTCAAATGAGCCCTTATTTAAATAAAAGAAATTGCATTAATCTGGCGTGTTAGTCCTCTTCCATTTGGGCCACGATGCAATTTACAACTTTTTTCTTTTCTCCTTCAAACTTGGGCTTGTACTCAAATAATATTGACAACACTTGTTGCAGAGCTTCGTTTGTTTTTCTTGTTCTAGACCTTGTTATAGGTCCTGCAAGTTCTTCAAGTGGATCCTTGTCCTTGATCATTGTCACATCTCCATCATTCTCTCCCTCTTGAGAAGGATTTGTCCTCAAATCAGATTCTCCCTCTACATCAAAAAGGGATAAGTCAGACACATTGAATGTGGAACTAACATTATACTCACTAGGCATATCAATTTTGTAAGTATTGTCATTGATTCTTTCAAGCACTTGAAATGGACCATTCCCCCTTGGTTGAAGCTTTGATTTCCTTTGTTCTGAAAACCTTTCCTTTCTCATGTGCACCAAAACCCAATCTCCAGGTTGGAAGACAACCTTCTTTCTACAATTGTTAGCTTGCCTTGCATAGCTTTCATTTTTCTTTTAAATTTGACCCCTTACTTACTCATGTAACTTCTTCACATAGCCAACTTTAGCCTGTGCTTCTTTATGCTTAAACATGGAAATGTTAGGCATAAGCAGCAAATCAAGAGAAGTTAAAGGGTTAAATCCATATACAATCTCAAAAGGTGAATAATTAGTTGTGCTATGAACAACCCTATTATAAGCAAACTCAACACGAGGCAAACATGCTTCCCAAGACTTAAGATTTTTCTTTATAACAGTCCTAAGTAATGTGCCTAAAGTTCTATTGACTACCTCAGTTTGACAATCATTTTGTGGGTGACAAGTAGTAGAAAATAACAATTTAGTACCAATCTTACCCCACAAGGTCATCCAAAAGTGACTAAGGAATTTTGTATCCCTATCACTCACAATACTCCTTGGTAGTCCATGAAGTCTTACTATTTCCTTGAAAAACAAGCAGCCACACTTGATCTTATTTTAGCACATACAAATCTTAAGAGATACTTCATACCCATAATAATATACACAACCAGCAACATCCAGTGTACCCTAAGGCATGTTCAGACAACATAATATGACCCCAACGCTCAATCAATCATCACATTCGTCAATTATATGTATATATGCATTCACAAATTGAAATCATGTCAACCTATAACATGTTCATAACGAATTCCTAAAACATGACTAAACACCGCTTACAGCTCATTCAAGGTCATAACTTACCTCAAACAGCACCTGCAACAATCCAAGTATTCCAACATCTCATACCCAATCATGTTTAGCATCATTATACAATTATTTTCTATGCATTAAACCTTCACATTACCTTGTGCTCAATTTATACTACCATCACATACTTAAACCCATAACACCCTTTAGGGACCCCCCACTCGCAACCAACACAATGAAATTACAGAGTGCACCTCTGCACTGATCGGGCGCCTAATGGCAGGTCAAGTATCGTTAGGCAGTGCAAAAAATTTTGTGCAATTCTAGATTTTTTTGCACCTATGCAAGCCAAAAACCCCAATAATCATTCCTATAAATGCAATTTCACAAAAAATTAGAGAAATTATAGTTCCAATTTTCATACAGGTTCAATTCAAATAAACAACACATCATTACCATAATTTATAACATAAAATCTACTCTCCAATCATTCCCAAGTCCCAACTTGAATCCCCATGCTTATTCACCCAACCACACATCTAATCTCATTCATCACATAATCATACCGCCAAGTTACTATATCAAAACATTTTCCAAAAGCACAAGAACCCCAACGAGTCCCTAAATTCCCAAAAAAAAACCCACGAAATAGAGGAAACAGACCAAACCTGTGCACATTGCCCAGTGACAATTCATCACTGTTAGGTGGTTCTCAACAGAAACCCAGAAATTGGGTTTATTCAACATGAGTCGCCTGGCGAGCCTTCAAAGCCGCCAGGCGGTTTCTGGAAAATTTCCAAAAACGTAACAAAACCATAATTTTTTATAGGGGAAAAGAAACACTGATGCAATCATTACATCATGAAATCACATCGAAATAAATTTCCTTGCCCCAAAAGCCCTTATAAGATTTCACTTGCCCAAGGTTTGGTCTACTATTGACCTCTAGCAATGGAAGCGCTCTTCCTAGCCATTCAGTCTCATTGTAGGCCCAAAATGATGCTTTGGAAACTCTCTTACATTGCCACACTCAACCACTTGAGCCACCATTGATCATTTCTCTTAACTCTTCACTATATTTAATTTAGGGATTCCTTCCCTCACATTTATTAAATAAATAAACATTTATTTATTTAATTTTCTCGGGTCTTACATTAGACGCATGATTTCCCAATCCACGTGGAGGAACCTTTGCTTTCGAGAACAAGATTGTTTAAACCAACTGATCCCACAAATCCATGTTTGGTATATGTCTCTACATCTAGTGTTGATTAGGTGTGATGATTAGCCAAATCACCACGAAGTTAAATACAAACCAAGTAACCAACACGTAAAACAAGAATACAATAGATACATAATCAAGTCCAATATAGAGAGAGTTTAGAAATTACATTTAATCCCAACTATAGAGGAATTAACTGCTCATGATGATGAATACAAGATGAATTTGGAGTATCATCCTTCCTTCCATAGTTATATGTTGACATGAGAAGCCAAGGTGGTATGCTTCTTGAAGATTTGATTAAGATTTAATGAAACTTTTTTGAACTATCTTGAAGCCATTACCATTGGAATGAAGCCTACATTGATGAAGGAAAGGAGATTTGATGATATCCATGTTGATCAACGCTGGAACGTCTGCTCACTACAGAGTTACATCATTTAGAAAGTGTATTTTAAGTTTGCAATTCATGTTGTAGACCTTGTAGCATTAATTAGATGTATTTAGTCTTAGGTGTGTCTTTTAATCTGTTGAATGGTTTTTCAACAAGTTAAAATGTCTCTTTTAATCTGTTGAATGGTTTTTAAACAACTTAAAAGGTTGGTTGCAGTAGTCTTATACTACAACAAATTCAATCAGTTGATTTATTTTTTAATCGATTGATTTTTGAAAGAGAGGTCTGTTGATCATTTTAGAGTGCGAATTTGTTATGGAAACTTGTGGAAACTCTCTCCTTCGTGATTATACAGTTTGTAGTAGTTGAAGATTGATCTTTGTAGGCTAGGATGTGCTACCACTGAGGTTTGATGTTTCTCAAGCTTTGTGTGTGTGACTGGTGGTTTTCCATGTCTACAAGAGGGTTCTTGTTATGCTGGTGTGATTCTTGTGTGATTCAAGAGTCTTTTGTGTGGTTTTTGCATATTTTGGAACTATAAGAGTGGATACTTTGTAAATCTTTTGAAATAGTGCAAAGTCAAGCTCAGGTTGTCTTGACAAATTGGATGTAGCTCAAGTTTGAGTGAACCAGTTAAAAATCTCATAGTGTCCTCTCTTCTCTAACCTTTCTCTCTTGCATATTCATTTTAAACTTTCAAGAACTTGTGTTTTAATCATCTTTTTCATGTTCTTGAATGTTTTCATGACATCTACAGTATTGAGCATGTTTGTATAATCATTTAGAACTGGTCTTGATCATTCTTGTGCATTGTTCCTAGTTTAAAACTTGAATTTGCATATCTGCATTTTTCCCGGTATTTTAGTCGACTATTTTCCTGTTTCAATCGGTTGATTATACCAAAACATAATATGTTTAGTAAAATCAATCGATTAACTCTCTTTTTTGCCGATTGAAAGTGTACAGTTCAGTACTGTTTGCATCCTTACTTGATGATCTAATTGATTCAATTAAAGGTGGTTTTTAGCTTTCAAAGATAGCTTAAATTTTTAACTAGCCAATGCAACCCCCCCTTCTTGGCATTTCAACAATTTCAAAACTAATAATTGGTATCTAGAGCTAGGTACTTGAAATTTGCTCAAGTAAGGTCCTAAATTTGTTTTGAACTACTTGAAATGGCTAAAAACAAGTTACCCTTTGCTGAAGGTGCCTCAATTCATAGACCCCCTATGTTTAGTGGCATTAATTACCAATTTTGGAAAATTAGGATGAAAATCTTTATTGAATCAATAGATCAAGGGATAT
>Ga0099823_1001365_pt1 | contig 19970 bp, 16 predicted proteins | sample CowpearedBW_FD_76831 | JGI IMG/M metagenome (GOLD analysis project Ga0099823, IMG submission 76831) | Root nodule microbial communities of legume samples collected from California, USA - Cow pea red BW | ecosystem: Host-associated > Plants > Roots > Nodule | place: USA: California | collected...
ATATATATATATATATATATATATATATATATATATATATATATATATTATTAATATCAAGAGAACCCGAGATTCTACATGATGAAATATTTAGTTATTAAGCAACTCCGAGATTTGACATGATATTTAAAATAATTTTATAATTTTTGTTTTTTATTATTATTGTTTTTTTAAAAAAAAGAATTAGAAATCTATGAAGGAGTGTTTTGATTATCAAGCAAGTCCAAGACTTGACATGATATTCAATACTTATATAAAAACAATAATATAAATTTTTTTAATTTATATATTATTTTTTTAAGGAGAATTAAAGCATACGAAAGAAACCTTTTTAATTATCAAAATAGATGGCATTCCAAATAAAAGGAAAGAGAAGGGTTGAGCATATTAATGACAAACCCAAAATCATCTAACACACACATTTAATCATATAACATATCAATCGATCATACATTTGATATATAAGAGAATCATGAATCACATTAGGAGTAAAAAGAATTTACCTTTCAAGGACATGAACATAGCAAAACTGACTGAAAGGATAGTAAGGTGACCCCCTTTTGCGTGTGTGTTCTGGTAATAAAGAAAGAATAGGGGGTTTTCGATTTTTTTTCTCTGTGTCTTGCATTGACAGGTTTTGTGCTTATATAGGCACCTTGGGATACCACTGAAATCCTAGTCCTTTAATTATAATAAAATATATGAGGAAGGAATTGGTCTGATGAAACATATTATAGAAATTAAATCGTTGCATAATATCCACGGTATTGATTATAATTATTAACGAAATATTGTCTGTAATTACTAGAATCATATTTTGTCACACAAAGATCGTGATCAAATCATAACATATTATTCATATAATTGATTTTAATTATTACCAGGAATATCTTATTCTAACTATTAAAATCGTACCATTCTCTAAAAGCATTATTATCATAAATATTTGCTTTTAATTATATCTTCTCTGACTACAAAAATAATGAGACACATCACCTAAGCATAAATGCAAGATATTTATTCAAATTATTATAAAAACATATTGCTCATATTATTATACCCTTTTCTAAAAACAGAAATCATAAAATGTCATTTTTTGACATGTCATGTGAAAAGTATGTGAAGAGTGTAAATAGCAAACAGTGAGAGTGAAAATATATATAAAACATTTGGGTTCATGAGGAGGGTGTGACAATTAAAAACAAATTAGATTCTCCCTTCTTTTTCTTCTTTTTTTCTTTTTTTCTTTTTTTTTTCATGGTAGAATTAAAGTTAAAAACCAAACATATTTTTATTTTATTTTTTATTTAACAAAACAAAATACATTCACCCGAACGAAATTGGGTGTTGACAGCTATCCCTCTTTACTTAGATTTTACTCGATAAGATGATGAAAGTGAAATTTTCATATTATCATAGTAAAAGATAAGTCAAGATAAAAACACTAATTTCATTCGGGTTTCAAAAAGAAATATAGACGAAAAATAAAAAGAATGAAAAAGAGTCAAAGATATTTAAAGGTAGACATGACCAAACCCAAGGAGAGGGTCTCCATCCGAACGAGAGGAACTCAGTGACCATTATCATGTAAAAGGTCTCGATGTGACCAAAGAAATTCATGACCATTGCCTCGCAAAGGACCGATATACCAAAAGAAAACGTAACTCGACCATTGCCTAGTAGAAGACCGATATATCAAAAGAAAACCTGGGCTCGACCATTGCCTAGCAGAGGGACGATATACCAAAAGAAAATCTGAACTCGACTATTGCCTCGTAGAGGGACGATATATCAAAAGAAAAATTGGGCTCGACCATTGCCTCGTAGAGGGCCCATATACCAAATGAAAACCTGAACTCGACCATTGCCTCGCAGAGGACTGATATATAAAAAGAAAACCTGAACTTAGCCATTATATCGCAGATAGCCGATATACCAAAAGAAAACCTGAACTCGACCATTGCCTCGCAGAGGCCGATATACCAAATGAAAACCTGAACTCGACCATGGCCTCGCAGAGGGCCGATAGACCAAAAGAAAACCTGGGCTCGACCATTGCGACGTAGAGGGCCGATATACCAAATGAAAACATGAACTTGATCATTGCCTTGTAGAGGGCCGATATATCAAAAGAAAACCTGGGCTCGACCATTGTCTCACACAGGGCCGATATACCAAAAGAAAACCTGAACTTGACCATTGCCTCAAAGAGGGCCGATATATCAAAAGAAAACCTAGGCTCGACCATTGCCTCACAGAGGGTCGATATACCAAAAGAAAACCCGAACTCGACCATTGCCTCGTAGATGACCGATATATAAAAAGAAAACTTGAACTTGACCATTGTCTCGCAGAAGGCCAATATATAAAAAGAAAACATGATTATGATGTTTTTCCTCATTCCTCTATCATATCTACTATACATGATACCACTACTAAAACACAAACTAATACCAACTGCACCGCTCTTGTTGATCATGTCACATCCACTACATTGTGTCCTGATAATCAAATGATTGATGTTCCTATTACCTCCATTAATCATACACATCATAACATTGTTCATGTCCCTAAAACACCTCAGCGATCCCTTCGACAGTCTAAGACCCTTGCATATTTACATGATTTAGCTACTAGCTTTATTTCTCGTTAACATATTTCCAACTATGTTAGATATGAGTTCCTATCTCCTTGTTTCAAGCACACCGTATTGTCTATTTCCTATACTCTCGAACCACATTCTTTCACAAAAGCATCTAAAGATCCAAGGTGGGTTGTTGCCATGGATGAAGAACTCGTTTCTTTACAAGCCAATCACACTTGGACTATCACCAACCTTCCGGCCAATAAGATGGGGATAGGTGCCTCTGGATATATAAGATTAAATATCGTTTCAATGGGTTTATAGATCACTACAAAGCACGTCTTGTCGCTAAAGGATCTAATCGGCATGAAGGGCTCAATTCTTTTGACACATTTTCACCCATGGTGAAATTCACCATTGTTCATCTTCTTATACAGGCTTAAGCAAGCCAAACGTCAATGGTATGCAAAATTAAATTTTTTATTTCTGTTCTTACCAACGTTTTGACCGACTATATGCCGAATAAGTGTCTAGATAGAGCCAAAAAATCAGTATCATCCTTTTGTGTTTTTCCCAGTCTTTTTAGGCCAAGCCCTACCAGTTTCTCCGGATGGTTGACTTAGAAGTCTGATCACGTGATGAGGTGGTTCCGCCATATAGGGAGTAGCTGACCATTGTGATATTTCGTTTGTTAATTCCACTTGTTGAGGGGATGAGCTGTCGTTGTGATGTTCTTCAAATTCATAATATTGATTGGTCGTTGGATGTGCTTGGGTCGACCTTAAATGGGCTAACTACATCCGAATAGTTGGGCCTTCGTCCAAGCTTTTCATATTTCATGCACCCACTTCGGGCTAGTTCCAAGTACGAAATTTTTTTAGATGAAAAAGTCAACCAAATAGATATGGTGGTCTCTAAGTGGTGTAGGAGGCCAGGGACTTCTGACTCTATTCCAATCGTCTTATAAGGGGTTTAAAGGTTCTTTTCTGAAAATCTGAGCCCCTCCTCAGAGAGCCTGATCTCTCGGAAGGCTTTCCATTATATTGTACTCAAAATTCGAGCTTTGTTGGGGCCTCAAGAATAAGAGCATTGTCTCTTGCTAGAGCAACTCAAAACACTTTTTGAGACCAAGTAAGTACTGAGCTTCGAATTTCAACCTGCTAACCTCATGTTTTACATCGGTCGTTCCTCGGGTAGTTGTCTTATTTATTCTTTAGAGAGTTTCTTGTACTTGAAGTGACAACTTCTCATCTTGTTTTGCAGAGTCAAGGATGGGCATGTCAAAGAAGGACCTCGTTAGGCGTCTGAAGAGCATACGAGCTCCCAAACCCCCACCTATCATCGTGAGGCTCCAGTCCAAATTACGGACGCCACGCTAATACCATATGACGATGAGGAGACAATATTCGACACCGAACAGAAGCGGCGAAAGAGAGGGTCCGCTGTCCAAATTGAAATCGAGATGGCAATGACGTCTTCTCCTACATGTCCTGAACACGCCATTTCTTCTATAAGGGTGATGCCACTAGAAGGTTCAAGTAATGTCTGCCAAAGCTTTTGGGACTCATCAATACCATCATGCGGCACATAGCATGGCTCATAATGTGTTTGAGGGAGACCTTCAATGTTTGTTGAACCAAGATGTGTCATCAGTCCAGGTGGACACATGCGCCTTTCTCCATAAGGCTGATGTGTCCTCAATATCCTTGTGTGAGAAACTGACCAATTTGAGCCTTGTTAAGGGAAAGAAAGACAAGGAGATTATTGCTATGAAGTTAGAAGTGTCTCGCCTAACTACCGAGCTTGCAGAAATGGAGAAGTTGAGGAAAAACCTCAGAGAACAAGAAGTGAGGTCAACTGACCTTGAGACCACCTTGAAGAACGCTACCAAAAAAGCAACCGGGTTGGAGGAAAACCTCTGTCGATTACAGACCAAGGTCGAGAACAGAAGCTGGCCAACGAGGCTGCCACGACATATGGAGTGGGATTTGAGGTGGCCTTGGAGCAGATCTGACTCTTATGTCCCTCGGTTGATCTTTCTGGTGTGGATGCCCTAAAGGTCCTTATTGACGGCAACTTGGTTGATGGGTGATTTTTAAGACGAATAGGTTTACATATTTAAAGACAATGCTCTGTAAAATTTATCTAAACTTGAGGCCAGAGTTGTACCTGTGACATTTGATGTTTTGTATTTATAATCTGTCGTAGACTTCAATATTTTTGAGTGGTCGAATTGTGTGGTCGCGTGAGTTGGATGTGCGTAGTTTTATATATGCTTGTTCGTAACCCTCAAGTCTAAAGCGAGCACGCTGAGTTGAAAAAACAATTTTAAATGATAGAATTGGTGGCGACCTTAAACTGAGTTTGCCTTAGACGACTCTTCACGGCCCCTAAGCCAAGCTTAGGTGGTCGCTTTAGACGGCTCTACACCGCCCCTAAGCCGAGCTCAGGTGGTCGCTTTAGACTGCTCTTCACTACACCTAAGCCGAGCTTACGTAGTCGAAAGATTGTACAATTTTTAGGAACAAAGAAACAAGAACTTTATTAGAGAATAAATCTGACCTCATTAAAAAACCCTTGTGTTCCTTGATCAAGGGAAAAAGAGTGTCAGTGTGGATAGGATACAAAAAGTTTTAACTAAAATAAAAACGAAGATTCACTGCATTCCATGTTTGGGGGATTTCCAGACCATCCAGGGTTTTTAAGATGTACACGCCATTGCCGAGCACTTGTTTGATACGGAAAGGTTCTGTCCATTTTGCGAATAGCTTATCTTCGATTTGTAGAGAATGAGCCTTTCTGAGAACAAGATCAGACTTTCTGAATGACCTCGGGACGACCTTGGTTTTGTATCTAGATTCAACTTGTCTCTTCATTGCCTCGTTGTTGATTCTTGTTGCTTCCATTAACTCATCTAAGGTATCCAAATTTGCTCGCATGCCTTCCTCCGTTGAGGAGATAGAGAATGTTCTTACTCGAAAAGTAGGTTGCTCGACCTCCATAGGTAGAACTGCGTCCATTCCATATACCAAATTAAATGGGATTTCTCGTGTTGTCGATTGCAGAGTAGTATAATAGGCGAGTAGAGTCCCCGATAACTCTTCTGGCCATTCCGATTTCACTGTGGAAATATGCCGACGCAATGCTCTTACGATTATTTGATTAACTGTCTCTGTTTGTTCATTTGTTTGTGGGTGTTCAACTGAAGTGAACACTTGACGAAATTTAAACATGCTTCACAAACGACCGATGTTGTGAACTGTGTTCCATTATCGGAGATTAGTCATCTCGGGATTCCGAATCGGCAAACAATGTTTTTTCCCGAGGAAAGCCTTTACCTTGCTCGTTGTAATCATTGCCACAACTTTAGCCTCGATCCATTTTGTGAAATACTCGATAGCGACTATCAGAAACTTCTGTTGCCTTGTCACCAGGAGAAATGGTCCCAAAATGTCAATTCCTCATGTGTGGAATGGCTAGGGGGTGCTTATGGAGTGTAAATCCTCGGGTGGAGCTCGGTGGAGATCGAAATATCAGTGACATTGTGGGCATTTTTTCGTGAAATCTTGACAATCTTGCTTCAACGTGGGCTAGTAATAACCAACTTGTAGAATCCTGAGGGATAGAGCTCTGCCTACGACATGACTGTTGCAAATGCCTTCATGGAGCCCGATCATTACACTAAAACTTTCTTTTGATGTGACGCAAGTGAGGAGTGGTGGGATGAACCCTCAGCGGAAAAGGCGACCCTTTACGATGATGTATTTGGCCGCGTTCTTCTTGACTGCTTGAGCTTTGGTGAGATCGGATGGAAGATGGCCCTTCATCAAGTATGTTAGATAGGGAGTCAGCCATGAGTTTAAGGAAGGTTCCACCCCCTGATTGGTGATGATTGAGCATATTTGGACATTTGATCCGATATTTGTGACTTGGGTATTACCAATGTCTCCCGTATCACTGACCTTTGGCGTACCGGTCATGAGGAGCTCGCCAATTTAGACAGAAGATCAACACACAAGTTTTGTTCTCGTGGAACGTGTATCAATTTGAACGAGCTAAAGTTGACCGCTAAGCCCGAACAAAATCCAGGTACTGAGAGAGCAAAGGGTATTTAGCTTGGTATTCCCCTGACACTTGCCCTGTGACCAGCAAAGAGTCGCTTTTTTTTGTCAGCTCCCTGACGCCTAGTTCTTTAGCAAGCAGCATGTCAGTTATGAGGGATTCATATTCTGCTTGGTTGTTGCTTGCTTGGAAGGCGAAGTGAAGCGATTGTTCTATCAAAGTGCCATGTCTATCTTCCAGGATGATTCCAGCACCGCTTCTCTTCGAGTTCGTCGTCCCATCAACTGATAGTACCTATCTTCTGGTCTTCTCCTCCTTTGTTGTCAGCGGAGTTAACTCGACCAGGAAGTTAGAAAACACTTGAGCTTTAATTGGACCCCGAGGCTCCAACGACATGTCATATTCTGAGAGCTTAATGACCCATTTGACAAGACGCCCTGACACCTCAGATTTCTGGAGAATCTACTTTATGGACTGGTCGGTCATGACTATGACAGAGTGTACCTGGAAATGATGACGTAGTCTTCGCATGGAAACCACCATAGCTAAGGCTACTTCCTCAATTTTTTGATATCGGATTTCCGCTCCTCACAAAATCTTGCTAACAAAATATATTGGTCGTTGATCCTCCCCCTGATCTTGCATCAGGGTCGAGTTTATGGCCCTGTTGGTGACAGTTACATATAGCTTTAAAGGTGAACCTGGTTGTGGTCGGCACAAAATCGAAGGACTCAAAAGATGTTCTTTGAGTTGTAGGAAAGCCTGTTCGCATTTGTCTATCCATCGGAAATTCTTACCCTTTTGAAGACACTCGTAGTACGGATGTCCTCGGTCTCCTGCCCCCGGTAAAAATCTTGATAAGGCGGCCATACGTCCCGTCGACCATTGCACTTCCTTGACGTTTCTCGGGTTTATCATGTTCAGGATCGTCGCGCACTTATCGGGATTTGCCTCAATTCCCCTCTCTATAAGTAAGAATCCTAAGAACTTACCAGCTTTAACCCCGAAAACACATTTATCCGGATTGAGCTTCAATCCATAGTTGTTTATAGTTGCGAATACCTCATCGAGGTCGGTGGCGTGTGCTTTCGGTTAGGTGGAGGTCACCACCATGTCGTCGACATATGCTTGCACCTTTCTCTTAGACAACGGTTTCAGGATCCGATCCATTAGGCGCTGATAGGTGGCACAAGCATTTTTAAGACCAAAAGGCATGACCTTATAGATATATGTGGTTGCTTCTCCCATGAATGTCATCTTCTCCTCGTCTTCAGGGTGCATGTTGATCTGGTTATACCCCGAATACGCATCCATGAAACTAAGTAATTCGCATCCTGGGGCGTTGTCCACCAACATATCGATGTTAGGCAAGGGATACGAGTCCTTTGGGCAGGCACTATTGATGTCGGAAAAATCTACACATATTCTTCACCATAACCATTTGACTGATAGTAGTTTGTTGGTCTCTTCCTTTATCCCTATCAATTTTTTGGGTGTCATTTTCCTCCTTCATTGTATCCTGGCCTTTGCATAGCATTTTCAGGCTATGGCTTGGTCAACCCTCAATGTAACGACATGGCCATTGTTCGCCAAAAATTTCATCTTTAGATGAGCTGTAGAGACAACGACTTCAAGTTGATTAAGGGACGATCGACCCAAGAGTACATTGTACGAGGACGGTGCTTTCACGACTATGTATCGTACTACTATCGACTTTGCCGCTTTATCATCTGAGAATGTTGTCCTCAAATCAGTGTACCCCCTGATCTCCACGAGGTCTCCAGCGAAGCCAACCAACACTCCATCGAAGGGCCGTAACTGATCGTGTGGCATGCCCAGGCCCACGAAGGTGTCCCAGAACATGACATCGGCAGAACTTCCTTGATCAACTAGGACCTAGTGGACACGTCTCCCCATAGCAGTTATGGATACCACGACCAGATCATCTTCATGAGGAACGACGTCCTTCCGATCATCGTCCGTCAACGTGATAGTTGGCATTATCTTTTTTTGCCAAGTTACAGAGCTCGTCATCACGCTCCTTGTATATCTCTTTCTACTAGCGGACATAACCCCCCACGAACGAAGCTGCCAACTATTGTATTCATATCTCCTATTGGGAGGTTCTTGCTGTCTATCGGTCTATGTCCTGCAGCTCTGCCTAGCAACGGACGTGTGTGCAACGTAAAGGCTATATCTCTTATCGGATCTTTTGACAAAAGTATCGTCGTAGGTGTGTCTTGTGTCCCGAGATTTCGAGTCGCTGATGGTACGCTTCTCCTGCCATCGCTTCTGTCTCATCACATCCTCTACTTTTATGTGTGTGGTTGCCCCTAGTCGTATTTCTGAAAGCGACAATGTAAGGATCTTGACGAGGGATTCGTTGAACGAATTCGCCCTTAAACCCTTTACGAATGCATCTACCAGGAATTCCTCATTAGGGGCTTGAGATACACGTGCACGCATCATAGAAACGATTCAGATAATCCCTCAACGTCTCATCCGAGCTTTGTTTCATGTCAAAGAGGTCTACCATCTTTGGCACTTTAACTTTATTAGCTGTGAACCTCTCTAGAAATGTGCGTGCGAGAATGGTAAACGAGGTGATGGAAGAACGGGGTAGGCTACTAATCCATTTTAAAGTTGTGCCTGCGAGCGTGCCTACGAACACTTTGCAGCGCACTGCATCATTACCTCCAGAAATCAACATTTGAGCGTTGAATGCTTTGAGGTGCGCTTTGGAGTCCACACTTCCTGAGAAAGGGGGGATCTTTGGAACAATGAATTGTTGTGGGACAGCCTCAGCCATGATGGGGCAGAGAGGGGATATCCCTCATCAGGTACGACGAGTTCTATACCCCGACCCCTTTCACGCTCATCTCTCATTTGTATGTGTCTCAAAAGGTCCTCATTAGCTCGTTGGAGCGCGTCTTGACCTCAGAGAGTTTCGTTCATCTGTCGCCGGGTTTCCGCCGCCTCCTAACAAGCTGCAATGTGTTCTACGCTAGCCTCCTCAGCACGACGATGAGCTTCTTTAGCCCTCTGGCGAATTAGCTCATTCTCTCGCCTCAACTCCAATATCTGCTGCATCAATTCCCTAGTAGTCGGATCCGGTTGGGCATCTTGTGGGTGGTTGGTTTGATGAGTGGCATTTGGTCATGGGCTCTCAACCATTGTGAACGTTAGGTCGTTTAGGGTCTGGGAATCTGTTTTACCGAGACCCCACGGTGGGCGCCAATTGTTCTTGCCAACGTTTTGACCGACTATATGCTGAATAAGCGTCTAGCAAGAGCCAAAATTTTGTGTCCCCCCTCCGTGTTTTTCCCAGTCTTCTTATGCCAAGCCCTACCAGTTTTTCCAGATGGCTGACTTAGAAATTTGATCACATGACGAGGTGGTTCCGCCATATAGGGAGTAGCTGACTGTTGTGATATTTCGTCTGTTAATTCCGCTTGTTGAGGGGATGACATGTCATTGTGACGTTCTTCCAATTCATAATATTGATGGGTCGTTGGACGTGCTTAGGTCGACCTTAAATGGGCTATTATTCGAGTAGAGCTTGGGTGCGCCTGATCATTACAATTTCCAATCACTATATTTGTTCATCTAAAGACCATTCTCTTTTTCTGCACCATAACAGTACTTACATTACGATTCTTATATACGTCGATGACATTATTATTGCGAGAAATCATGCTGAGGAAATCCAACGCGTTACGACCCTCCCTCACTCAACCTTTCGTATCAAGAACCTCGATGATTTAATGTATTTTCATGGTCCTGAGGTGGCTCATAACTCTAGTGGCATTCATCTTTGTCAACATAAGTACATCCTTAGTCTCCTCCACGGGATTGGAATGCTTGATAATTCACCTGTGCCCACTCCTACGGTTCCAAAATACACTTCCGCTACCATTCCTCAACCCCTCAACGATGCCTCTTCCACGTCATATCGTCGTCTTATTGGAAAGTTAATTTACCTTACCACTATGCGTCCTGACATTATTTTCACTGCCCACCATCTAAGCCAGTTTCTATCAACTCCCACCAATCTTCATCAACAAGCTACACATCATATGCTTCAATATCCTAAGGGTTCTCCTGGTTCTTGAGTTTTCTTTCCCAACAACTCTCTCATTCAACTAAAAGCCTTCAGCGACTCTGACTGGGCCACTTGTCTCGAAACCCGCAAGTCAATCACTAGTTTTTTTTTGTTTATCTAAATCATTCTCTTATCTCATGGAGATCTAAGAAACAACAAACAATTTCACATAGCTCTTTCAAGGCTGAGTATCACGTTTTCGCCACCACTACTTGCGAACTTCAATGGTTAACCTTTCTCCTTCATGATTTCCGTGTTGTTGTTAGCTCCCGTGCCCCCTCCTATATTGTGATAATCAATCTATCATTCAAATTGCTTCCAATCCGGTCTTTCACGAGCACATTAAACACATTGAGATCGACTGTCATCTCATTCAGGAGAAAGTTGCTTCTAGTCTCTTAAAGTTGCTCCGTATCTCATCTTCGCTTCAATTAGCAGACATATTCACAAAAGTCTTGCCCCCAACAACCTTTTATTTATCTCTATTCCAAGCTAGGCCTTGAAAATCACTACGTTGAGCTTGCAAGGGGCTAATAAACTAATCATCAGCTTTGTGCAGCCTCACCCAACGCTAATGCTTTTATTTGTTTATTCTAGTTTTTCTGTTTTACAACCCTTGTATTTGTTCTCTCTATCCTCTACACTTGTATCATTCAAGAGTTTTATACGATAGTTTTTCTCTTCTTTCTCGCCATATGCATCCTTCTCTCTTTTCCTTTTGTTTCTTTTGTTGATTTCTTCATGGGAACCAACCAATATCTTATGACATATACTCTCCAACAATTCTTACCAACAAATTATGAAGTATTAAATGAAAAAAAAATACATTTAAGTTTAGAAGATTTTAAAACCATTCAATATTTTATTTATATGGTGAATAAGAAGATTTTTGTGTGAAAAATTAGAATTATTCGTATGAAATGCCAACAATTATATACGTCTATGTTTAAATATCCAAGAGAGACACCCACCTGTGTGCAACCAAACCATAACTAACATTTCCGATTGCTCGAGGTCTAAGAAGAACTCATACAGAAGGGAATTCAAATGAAAGAAGCCCCAAATGAACATTACCTCTCCTAAGAACCATTACTTGGAAAGAGAATCTATAACAAATAATTATCATAGCGTACAAAAAATAAAAACCAAATCTTGCTCTCTTTTCTGCTGTTCCAAGCAAATATCCTGCATATTCCATAACCAACCAACTGCATATTATTATGAGAAAAATGTTACTCTGCAATTGAAAGATAGGAAAAAGAGAAAAGTTTGAGATATAGTAAAAGATATGAATGTATAGGATAAATTGGCCATAACTGTCCAAGTTACGGTTAATGGAATGAGTGCTTCGAACTATTCTTAAACGTGGCCCAACAAGAATGATATACTGCTTACTATCAAATGCTACTTTTTCTGGTCTCAACTGGCAAATGAGCAAGCCATGAGGGAATTGCCTAATGCTTTCCATGTCTCACACAGCAAAATCACAGGATTCTTATTCTCGAGGCTTGTTGACAGCAGTAACAACCAATATACGTTTCACAAAACCTAGCGTCAATATAGCAACTTGATCTAGTAGTACTTTATGCCCATTTGTCACGCATTTTTACATAACAAATTTGAAAAAGAAAACTTGAAATATAGCTCAGCATTACAGAATTGAATTATAAAATCAAGTTTACATCTCATTATATGAATAGTGGTCACATTTCTTATTTGGTTTTAAGTTTTTTATCGTCAACTTTTTTGTTTACGCATGAATAACCCATTTACAAATATGAAAATATGACTTTATTTTCATATTATGGTTTTAAGGTCTAAAAATTATAAATAAAATATCAACTCTTTTATTTTCACCATTTTTTTGCTTTTTCCACAATTTTGGAGAAAAGCATTACGATATACTTAATGACAACGAAATTGAGCGGTGATGGTATACTAGAAAGTTACTTGGCAATGTCTTCGAAAATTGTGGCCCTCAAGGAAAAATCGCAACTACTCACAACACTATAGCAGTGCTAAAGTGAGGTTTAGTTCCTGTTTAATTTGTTTCCTTAAGCAGCACTAGCAAACGTCTCAAAGGACATTATCTTCTAAGACTTTTTTTTTCTCTGAAGGGCGCTACTAAGATACCTTCGTATCTTTCGTGGGAAAGGGCAGAGATGAGATCAGATTATGGACTAAACCAACAAGGATCAAATTCAAAGAACAATGCCTTCCCACGGCACATTCTGTTTCAACATTTTATCATCCACTTCAAGTTGACGGTATAACTGGGACTGAACACTCACAATAAAATAAAATATATGCAATAACCAAGTTGTCTAACTTGCTACATTAGCAGGTCATTGCCATCGGGGTTATAATTACAGATCGGGACTAACCTAATAGTTCACATGCATAATCCCAAGAGTAAAACTAACAACACGAAACACAAATCTATGCAATGAAGGATATTAGTTAGAAAAGGGAATACCTTTCATATTAAAGCTACAAACTAGAAAAATCATATTAACCTGAAAAATATATATCAATGGCAAAAAAGAAGGTATGATCATGGATTTGTGACAAAACAAGAATGAGAAAATCGACATTTGTCTAATTATACTAATCTAATAAGGTTAAAAATTAATAGTACTTGATATATACAAGGCTCACATGGAAAACATCCTTCTTATTAGTAGACAAATATATTCGAAAGAGCAATGAAAAGCCATTTAAGTCATAAGTTATTTCGCATAAGACAATTTGAAGCAACTTATAGTAAATAAATTAAACATTTTTTCTCAAACACGCACAATCTGAATCTCTAGCGAGCACTCCCCACACGAATACGACAATGATCGACTTGTTCCTAATGAAAGCAACTGTAATTCTCGACTGCAATGTTGGTCACTTGCCTCTCAAAATCATAATCATAACCTCCCCATCGTGAGTGACTCCTACATGGAATTTTCGTTTCACGATTCAGCATGATTAACTGTTTATATTTAAGTTTTTATCCAGCACCCAACGACCATTGACAAACAGTGTGGGCGTATTGAAATAATAGAATTAATCACCTGTAATTGCATAATTCAACGTTTGCCACGATGTACGCCACCTGACCTCGCACCAGGATAGCGCCGAGCAAATTGAAACCTTAAATTGACCGAGTTGCGGTCAAGCTCGTCAAATTTGTAACCTGCAAAATTAACGTTCACTGTTTTACGCTCAACAACTAGCCGTGTTCTGAGCACCGGATTAGGGTGTCAACAGGAAGATGATATAAGACGCGTGTTGTATCTTAACTCGGCTTATGACATACATAATAAACCTCAAATGCATCTAAATACGTTCAAACCCAATGTCCAACATGGGTGAATATGCGTGCATCAGTCGTTACCAAAGGGGTCAAACTTGCTACTTGAAAGGAAGGGTTAGTAAACTTTCAATAAGTCTCCATCGTTAGACTGTCTTCACCGTTGGCCATTCAATAAAACTTAGAATATTGGTCGAATATATACTACCCTAGTTTAAGTATCTATGCGGCAGAACAAATAATAAATTGTGACATGCAACACACGATCTTACGGTTCAGGTAGATGGAGGAGAGGAGCAAATGAATGTGGCAATTCTACTACACCAAGAGAGCGTATTTTGTCGAACAGGCCCTTAGCGATCTATATTCCATGCAACCACTATTATTTTAAGCAATTCACCGAACCCACATGACTTCCTCAAAAGCAGGAGGCCTGCCTCCGTAACATGGAAATGTCAAATTGCATGGCATTCATAATCTAGCCCCCAAAATCTTTCAACCAGATATGATTATATATGGGTGCCAGCTTTATCAATGAGCACGACAATGATGAACAGAGTCCATAAAATTCATTATCGTGACATTACTTTTTACATGAATCAGTCTTTTAACTTTCCAAGCTTGAGTAAAGCTTTCATCAGAATCAAACCATCTCCATCCCCGCATAAAAGTGTTATGTATCGCATAGGGTTAAAAGGTATGCAGCTTTTTAGTGATGTCGAAAGACCATCAAGTAGTGCTCTAGGATTCCACTTGCAATAAGATCCTTTGATCCAATACCACTGAGTATGTTTCAGGCAGCACTCACATTCTAAATCCATCACTACCTCATCCGGTTAATGGATTTATATTTTACCCAAAACCCAGCATATATTATGCAGAGCAGCCCACGCTCTTGAGGCACGGACATGAGGAATGCAAATCATAAAGTAGTCGAATATTCGGTTCGTTCTTGCCAACTCGATGAAAATGCAAAAAAATGGTTCTACAGCATTTTCTCTATATTCAAACTTAAGGGGATAAAGAAATGGAACACGGGATTTTCCAAGACACACATGAGGATGGCATTATAAGAGTAGAAGAAATAGAGGCCTTACCCTGCAATGCTTCCATGGCGGTTGCTGCATGGCCTGGAATCAAAAAATCGACAAAACAAAGTACCAGTGGATCACCTCCTGGCTGCACAAAATAGAAGTAAAAAGTCCATCAACGTATACAATTTTTTTTTAACTTTTTGATTAAACTTACTTGTCTTGACTCCTTGCTAACAAGCCTAACTTCTTTGTAGCCAACAAAAGGACGAAAAATATCTGTATCTCGCGAGTTAAGGAGGAAGAATCTACAATGAAAAAGATTTGACTCCTCTAAGAGGATATGTGTGAAGAGAGAAACTGAGGTCCTATCAACCGTTGATTTAAAGTGGGTTCTGTTCACAAAAACACTTTATTTCAAATCAACAGTAGATCTCTCACTCTTCACATCTCACTTGCAGAAGAATTAAATCCGAATGAAAGCATTGATCTAGGCAATTTTGTATTTTAGGGTCTTTTTGAACTGAAATTTGTAAAAATAGGTCCGTTGAAAATTCTTTTGTAAAATAGGGGTAAGTCGTCAAGGTGGAGGACGACATTACAGGTGAATTCGTCCTCCACCCTACCGGTTTCTATTTTTTTTTTCAAAAAAGTGAAGTCATCACCATGAAAGCCGGTTTCTGTGAAGTGAAAAAGTGAAGTCGTCCTCTCAAGTGACGACTTCACTTTCTTTTGATGTTAGCTTTGTGGTAATTGTGGTATTACTTATATCTTGCTTGCCTTTGTTACTACCAATCGTGTTATGTGTGCAGATAGTGGAAGCCAGAAGAGGTGGAGATTCAATTGGAGGATTGTTTGGCACAAAGAGATGTTGTTCTTCCTTTTTTGGAGGAATATTGCCTCTCGCAAATAAGTCCGATTCTTTATTTTCCTTACCTCTTTTGTCTAAGGCCTAAGTTAACATTGCTCTGGCTTCCACTATCTTCACACATAACACAATTGGTAGTAACAAAGGCAAGCACGATACAAGTAATATCACAATTACCACAAAGCTAACATCAAAAGAAAGTGAAGTCGTCACTTGAGAGGACGACTTCACTTTTTCACTTCATAGATACCGGTTTTCATGGTGACGACTTCACTTTTTTGAAAAAAAAAATAGAAACCGGCAAGGTGGAGACGACTTCACCTGTAATGTCGTCCTCCACCCTGACGACTTACCCCTATTTTACAAAAGAATTATCAACGGACCTATTTTTACAAATTCTAGTTCAAAAAGACCCTGAAATACAAAATTGCCTCTAAGGGGAATTGGATGAAAGGATACGAGCTACTTCTCGTCTTGTGCAGTTAGAAGGCAAACCCTCAACAAACAGTGTACTTGTAGCATCAGGTGGAAGAGAACGGTCGGCCCTTCCACTACTAAACCCCAGGATTTTGTCTTTTGCATTTGTTCCCCTGTCTACTCCTCCAATATTTGCAACATGTGAATCGTCAACAGTACGATTGGGAACTCGCCCTCCAATGGTTCTAGTGGACTGTCCCGAACCATATGATGAAATCTGATGAAAAATGTACAATTTTTTATCCTTAAACATATAGGGGCCTATTTCACACATCAGAAGTACTTTGTGATAAAACGAGATCGAACAAGATGGGCAAGACAGTGATATAAATTATTCCATTTCCATCACATGCTCACTTTAACTGGATAGGATATTAGGACAAGGTAGAGTTCAGGATTTTGTGTTCACCACACAATAGGACACGACAATTAATGTATTATTACTCCTAACAATGTATCTAATAAAAGAAAAAATTCCAATTTTCCCCCTATTCCTTTCAAATCTCCCATGGGAAATTTGGAGCTGAAACAGAAATTATTTGGGTGTTTTTGCCATTAGTTTAAGCATAAAAAATCCACTCAACCAGATCTCTATCATATCCATAAACAAACACATTTAAATACGTTCTAGTTGCCTACAAATTCAATATTCAATATATATATGACAATCAGGGGATAAAAGAATAAGAAAAAAGATAAATGGCCATTTAAGAACCGAAAAATAGCTAATACCGCACTACGGAGGTAATTCTCATAAGATGCATCAAGGGACTCAGCATCTCTAATTACACGTAGCCCTCCTCTATCATCATCATGGGGAAAGTAATTGGGCAAGTCATGAACGCCAGAGACATCTTCAAAATTAAAAAATACTTTAAACTAATGAGAATGTAAAGACAGGAACAAGGTAACAATGAATCATTCACATGATGATTGTGAAATACGCAAGATTAAAATCACATGACAGGGGAAAAATATGCCCATCAAGATACAACCCTAAGATTAAGACAACATGAATTTCAAACATAGTAGCTTCATTATTGAAATTATATATCAGAAGAAAAGATAGATTCATCCAAAATTAGACAGACTCACCAAAAAGAGTAATATCATGGGCACAAAATTCAGACTTAGGTAATCATATTGTGTCAAGACCAGTAAATAAAATAAAAACTTCTTTCCAAAAGCTCTGGAAAAATTAGAAGGGGAGTATCATCATTTTTCTTGTCCTGAATCTATATCTTGTTTTAAGCCCACAGTAAAAAATAGTTTGGCACTTGGACAAAACAGGAACAAAGAATTCTTCACCATTAATCAAGGAGATGTATCTAAAAGATTTAAGACCAAATTCGGTTCAGCATAAACACCCGCCAACAAGATGACGATGTTGCATAAAATCATGACAGTTGACCTACTACAGAGTATCCAAACTAAAAGGGACAAAAATAAACCTCTATTTGGAACGAGGGAAAGAGTTTAACGGTTAAAAAAAGGAAACAAAACAAACCAAACCAAGAAAAATAAAAATTATGTAACAAGAAAGGACAGAAATTGGAAGGGGGAAAGATCAATAAAAGGGAAAATTCAACATTTCGAATTAAGAATTGGCGAAATATGTAATGGTGGCCTTTTGCGTTGAGACGAAAACCTAGCGAGAGAAGAAAATATAGGAAAACCCTAAATTGAAGGCATACCGAAGTCGGAACGGGAGCGCTTGCCGGTGATAGAGGAAGGGGCATGCCGCGATTCGGCGGCGTACCTCCAATATCCGTCGGACATGAGGATGGGAATTGGTTGATTGATTGATGAACCAAATTGAAATTGAAACTGAAACTGAATTTTGAGATTGAAAAGTGAAAGAGGATGAGAATATGGGTTGAAGGTGCTTGATTAATTCTCAGAAAAGCCAAACGCCTCAGAAAAGCCAAACGACACAGATTCAAACTTCAAAGTTCTGCTCTCAACCAATATTGATTTTCAATTTTGTTTCAAATCTACACCTTATAAGCAGCTACTTCAACTCGCTTTTCTTCTTTAGCATATTTTATCACATCCTATTTATATTTTTCTTTCTTATCACTGTTTTACTATATGTTTCATATTATTCAAATTTTATTGAATAAATAAGAAAACTTTTATTTAGTCTATCAATATATAAAATAATTCAATTTAATTCCTAATATAATAGTTTTAGGACAAAATATTTTTATTTATTTTAAAAATTGTATCTTATGGTAAAATAATTTCATAAGCATAACTTTGTATACATTTATATATTATTCTTTCAAATACCATAATTAAATTAATTGTGCACTGTTTTTTTTAAATGATTTTTATGTACAATGGAATTCTTTCTAAAAGTACTAGATGAATGTTGGGATTTCTTTTATATCTGATTAAAAAAGAGTTTAATCATTTATATTTTTAGTACTTGAGTGAAATATCCATTAAGTAAAGTCCATTTCATTAAGCTTATTTAAGCTATCTTAAAATTAAAACTTGTTCAGAATAATTTTCTAAAAAAATATTTCATGACAAACATTTTGAAGTGAAAATTCTAATAGTTTATTTAGATATTATTTTCGACATATGCAATGTTTTAGAAAGTATTTATTTTTTTGTGTTGGAAGTATTATCAATTTTCTTATATGAATAATTCGTATGTGAAGTCAATCTCTCTATTATATTCTAATAAAAAAAATTCCAATAATAATATGGAATCGATAATTTATCTTAACTTTAAAAAAACTAACATTTAAAAATTCTTTTAAGAGATTAAAATAAATTAATTAAACAATAGTTCTATACTTCACTAAGAGGATCACAATATGGTCCGTTTATCTCGACATATTATGTTTAATAATATCTCATTAATTTAAGTATTTGATAAATAAAAAAATCACTTCAATATTAATATTATTATGCTAAATGATCAATTTTAATTTGTATAAATATTCCTTCTTCAAAACGAAACATAAAATAAAGAATGTCACTTGCAGAAACCTATATTATGTACGGTTGAGTGAAACGTATACCTAATTTGTTACACGTGTTTAGTAAGTTTCATCAAAGTCTCGATTATTTTTTTTAAGATGTTTCGCTTCAAAAGAAAACACTTATGTAAGAAACAAATATAGAGCACTATGTCATTTGCTAAAAACATTCTTAAACTAGTAAATAAAAATAATTTTTGTTTGCATTATTTAACAAAAAGTTTTAAAATATCTTAAATTGGTAAAAAAATTAGTTAATTTTAATTGAAAATTATATTTAGACCAACAATAGATTGTTGAAGATATCTCTCCGCCAGTGAAAAGACTAAAACCAACAATTATTGGAATGAAAAAATAAACAAATTTACCGTAACTAAAATTAAAGTTTTCTCATTTTATAGATATTAACATATATTAATATAGTAAAATAATATCATTCCGTGTAGTGTGACATACACATTTTATAAAGAAGACTTCTGGAGTTTACGTCCAATACGAGGTAACTATTTATTGATAAGCTATTTTTACAGTTAAACAGAAAAAATAATAAAT
>Ga0099823_1001376_pt1 | contig 19943 bp, 9 predicted proteins | sample CowpearedBW_FD_76831 | JGI IMG/M metagenome (GOLD analysis project Ga0099823, IMG submission 76831) | Root nodule microbial communities of legume samples collected from California, USA - Cow pea red BW | ecosystem: Host-associated > Plants > Roots > Nodule | place: USA: California | collected...
ATAGGACCAACTAGCCAATTAATACCATGTTTCTATATAATAAAGAAATGATATTGAAGGGTCAAGTAGGAACAAAGAGAACAAACTTTTTGAAGTTTCAAGGAGAAAGGGAAACTTGACCATTTCCTTGAAAAGCTACTTTAAGTTTGTTGACTAGGTTATAAAATGAGGTAAGAAAAGGAGAGAAGAGAATAATAGGTATAACCAAATATATGATCAGAAGTACTTGAGTCAACTAACCATGGACTTTGGCTTTCCAAAGATTGTGAAATGCAAGATGAAGACAAATTAGGATTTGTACATGGAAATACTCACGATATTACTTATCACAAAGCATTGGTTCAACAACCTCGATTTGAAGGCAGTGGTCGTTTTGTCAAGGAAGCTAGGGGGAGTATGACCCGTTCTTTTGTAATACATATGTTGATGTCGTCCTCTACCACCACCACCACCACCACCACGTCCTCGTCCAATTCTACAAACCCTCTTCCATGTGCAGATACCATGCCTTAAGATTAAGTGAATTCAAGAAGATTTCTACATTTAAGAATTGGAACACCATGAAGCCTTGTTAAACTTTCCATGGTTAGAATTTCTTGACCAATTAGGATTTGATCCCTAATATGATCAGAATCTGGGTTCATTACAGAGAGGATCATAACCATATAAAATTTGTCCAAATTCTTAATTTCTTACAGGGAATCAACTTCTAAAAACATCTTTAGTTCAACAATAGATTGACTGTTGACAATAAAAGACATCATATCATGATCTATTTATTTAAGAGATGCTAGCTTGTGGATAGAATCATAGAGATGCTTAATGTTGTTTGCAAAGATACCTTGAGCCTTCTTTCAAACAGGTTGTGCAAGTTTTGAGGGTTCTCAACATATTGGGTTCCACTTATTGCCACAATAGAGCACCAAGTTGAAAATCCAACTTTGCCCATTGTGCAGAGTTTTCTAATGAGATCTCATCTACATTCTTTTCCAATTGATCGTGAAACCTTGGCTAAGAAATCAAAGTTCCACAAAGGTTTCCCAAGATAAATAACTTTTTCCATTAACCTTTCCTAATGCAATGAAAGGAGAGCCTGAAAAACAGTGTTCTGGTCCAGAGGCCATCTTCAAAAGGCACAAAACAAAGGAGGTGCCTAGCAATGACGGAGAGACAGAACTCGAGAGAGGAGAGATATTCCCTTCAACCAAAGCTAGTAAGCACAGAGGGTTAGAAGCGGCAAACCACACGAAAAAATCATGGAGCGAATCCATCAATGGGAAGGTAGTGCGTGGGTTTCACACACTTAAGCTATAGGGGAAAGAAGACACATGGAAGCGCGTGCAGATGTTTCTAATGATGGGATTGGCAAGGTTGGCCATCACTCAGGCTTTCAATCCAAATGTGGTCATCAAACAAAACTGAACCGCCAGTGGTGACGACGGACCCAAACAAGATAATGATAAGCAAAGCTGAATCAATCTGCTCTGATACCAACTTGGAAAAATAAAGAAAAATAGAAAGTATACTTTTTCGAGCGCTTTAAAAGGTCTCCCTTAGAGTCATATGTATATACAACAGATCTACGTGATACAATGGTGAAAAATGGGACAATAAGAAACAAGTAGTCCTGGGTAAATATAGGAACTACCCAAAACAGATTTTGAATAAAGCATACTTAGCCTACTCTGAAAACATTCTAAAATATAATCAGCACAATTAACTTACTTCCGGGTCTTCTTCTTTTCCTTATAGCGCATTACAGCATTGCTTCGGTTGGCAGAATGCAGAGAACTCTCAGAGCAAGGAGGACACCAGGGAGGCTCTCCCATGAGAAGCATTGAAGAAGCATCACAGTCTTGATAATCACCAGCACTATCTTTGGTAACACCAGAAAAGGAAATGTTTGATTGAGATTGCCTTCCCGTAAAACAAACAATAGGTTCAGTTTTTGTACTCAACATTGAATCTGCAGATGCTGCATTGCTGCATGCCGGTTGGATAGCATTGACCAGCCCAGCAGATGATCCCTAGAAAGTAGAAGAAAAGTTTAGACATGATATTAAATGTGTAAAATCATCCAACTCACACCCCACAAAAGAAACTAAATTTTCTGCATATTGACCAATATAACTTCCGCATTACAAGCAAAAGTACTGGAAAGAAAAATCCCATTACTCAAAATACAAGTAAACCCTTCACATAAAAAAAGGAGATTTAATGAATTGAAAGATATGGATATATTCTACCCAAAAAAAGAAACATGTTTATATTTTTCATTATTTCTATTACAACATTTTAAAAAAATAGAGAGTTCAGGCAATCGGGACTAAACCTCAGAACTTTGGATTATCAGTTTGTACATACTGCAGATGAAGTGTATAGTTGACAGAAAATTGATTAGAAAATGAAGATAGCTGGAACCACCATTGAGGAGAGTAGATTGCATGGATTTTTGTTATATGAAAATGGGGTGCGAGAGACTGAGAGGGACTTCGGAGAAAATTTTTAAAAGGAATTACATCATAGATAATACACTTCTAGTCCTGTATACAAGAAACAGATGAGGACATTTTTTGTCCTTTTTATTGGAACACAGGACCATTTTCAGATGTACTAATTATTAATTTCTGTTTATACCCTTAATTTCTCGTAAAGTCTATTAATGAGGCATGCGTTCATTTCATATAAAGGTGGATCCATTAATTGAGTTAATACAAAACAAGACATTAATTATGAATCATTTCATCATGCAAAAAGATATTCATTATCGCCAGTACCATCACAGAAATAACAAGACACGGTTTACACAAGTGAACAGGCTAATGGATGGTTGAAATGTGTAAAATTTAATCATATTAAACTTCATAGATGCAGAACTCAACAACAATAAACATGGTTCAGTTATGTGAAATATAACAGATGATGATCGAAGAATAATAGAAAAAACAATTTTTTTTTGCAGGAATGGAAGGTGAGATTATACTACCTCAGCAGCAACAGCACCATGACAGTGGGATTCACCAGCACTAGCAGACATTTCTTTTGTCTCAAATAAGCTATCAATTCCACCATTTTCAAAAAGCTCTTCTGAATGACTGAGAGCCATCCCAAAAAGTTCTTCGTAGTTCTCAAGTTCTAGATCCACTTCATCCATGATGAAATCATCATATAGACCATCATCTTCGCATATCCTTGAAATTTTTTTCCCAGGACAGTACAACTGCAGATTCATCATGTGGTGATTAACTAAGTTATTAGATGAAACAACAATATAGTAATCTAAGGATTGTGCAAGTAATTTAATAAAAAAATAAAAGTTGGAAGAATCATAGCCTAGTAGTTAACTTGTAACCATTAATGTATGCAAGCTACAAGGCTATTGTATTTTTGCAAGCACATCGTATGTCATTGCCTTGTACTGTAATCAAGTTGCATAGGTTAAACTGACTAAAAGTCAGTAGTGAAGGGAGAAATATATACATACCCAAACCCTTGTAGATAAAGTGCTATTATCCATGCAAAGAAACTACAAGAACAATATTCATATTATTTGCATACCACTGATCATTTTGTTTCCCTTGTCTTCAAAACCCATGAAAGAGGGAAGGCCTTGGTAATTTTAAATGTAGAATTGAATAAGAATGTAGGCACAAATACAACAGTGGCCAAACCAAGTTAATGAGTGATATAGACTAGGACATTATAATTTATTTTCATTTATTATCAGCCCTAAACCTCCATTTCCCCCACGTTCTATAAATATTTTTCAAATTAAATTGGCTACTATTGCATGCACAGATGTTATCTAAAAGAGAAAAAGTATTAGGAAAGGTCAGTTCTTCCTGGTTTGAGTTCAAGATAACAATAAATCAGGAAAGCTGACATTTGTGTGAAACTGAAACCAAAATATAGTTTTGACCAAGAAACAGCATATAGGTAGAACCAAAGCTAGTCAGTTTCAAATGCTGTTATAGTCATCTAGAAAATGAATGGAAAATCAATCACAATTTAAAAATGATTTAGCCAAAATAAAAGTTGATGAGAAACTACTTAGGAAACTCATTGTCAGATAGTTTAGCTATTTATGTCATGGCTTCAGCAATAAAACATCTACATCAAAACCATATAATAATTGACAGAAAAAACTCATTCCTTGCAAGCATGTAATTTCATTCACTGATTCATTGTTAGATTGTCCGTCACGCCAACAATGGTTATGATTTCTCAATAGATTTTACCTGTGATGCAAAAGATACATTGCATGTCCAAGATAAACCATACTGATTCAATATGGCCATGCGAATGTTCTAAAAATATAGGATACAAAACATCTTACATAAGTATCTAGATACGTATAAAAATTCATATTGCAATCCTGAAGATTCAAATTAAGAACATAATTCCTGGATATTACAAAAAAACAAGAAAATATTATTGTTGTCACAACAGGAATAGTACCAATTTTAAAACATTCACAAAGAGGACAATTTCTATTTTTGGTTCATCATGGAGCAATGTTTCTATATTGCGATGTAGTTGCATTGGATTTTCATAACTTTTTTTGAGTTTGGAAACTTCAAGAGCATCGAACATGGATATACACCGTATCTAATAAATGCAACATATATGTGCATCATAAACAGAAAACCATTGGGAAATCACGACCATAGAAGAACATTCTAACAATGGAACAGTGAATGAAATCTCATGCTTGCAAGGAATGATTTCTTTCTGTCAACTATTATATGCCTTTGCTATAAGTTGACAAAACCATCCAACAAATTTGCTCAAAGAATTCATTTCTTGCAACCTTACAATTTTGTTCACTCTGCAGTTACTAGAATGTCCATCAAATCCAGTACAGTTGTAAAATTGGAACACAAATGAAAACATGTAAGTATACCTTGGGTATACATTCATTCCCAGGTCCAGGTGGCTGGTCCAGGATACGAGATTCTGAGCCTGACACAGGTATTGAAGAAGTACCAGCCCAAAATTTATCCTTGGTGGGTAGATCTGTCACTTGAGATGAACCAGACACATTCTGCCCTTCTGGAGGAACCAAATCACTCTTGTTGCCATTCTCATTAATGCTCATCAAACCCAGTTCCTGCTCACATGCTTCACCCATAGAAGGGATATCTAAGAAAAAGGACCATATTGAAGAAAACTCTGCAGCTGAAGGACAGCCAGAGTAGCAATTGATTGTTTGCCTCTTGTGTGTCGAAGAAGTGGGTGAGGTACCATGAGCCAACCAATCACAGTTCTGACAAAGTGAAATTTTCTCTTCAGCACACCTCACGAAAGCAGGTTGTGAATTACATCTCTCACATAGAAGGGTTCTCGAATGACGCCTAGATAGGGCATTAGCAGAATGAACATTTCGATCACACGACAAACATAAGCACGCAGCATCACTGCGGCAGTACACCAATGACCTCTGGTCTCCACAAAAATCACATAAATAACCCATCTTTAAACTTTCTCTGCTTGTTCCTGAATCTGAATGAAAAATTCTCAGTTGTTAATTACAGCTACCAAAACCACAATAGAAGACCCTTCTTATCCTACGATGTTAAAATCAAACCGAGCTGTATCATAGAACTTACAAGATGTTGGAAAATGTGATACCGACGAAGGAAGCTACAATTCAGTTCTGCAAACTCAGCTGCAGCAAAGAGGTAATAAGTAAGCATTTTGATAAGAATTTATACCAATTTAGTAATATGAAGTGAAAGAAAAACGAAAAGGGGATTCTATGCAACTCTGAACAATGTATTGGAACTGGGATGAAACAGTACGAAAACATAGAGCCAAGATCAAAAAGTGTAGATTAGAGACCCTACTCAAAGAGAAAAAAAAAAGAAAAAAAAAACAAACTGAAACTAAATCGACAAACTAACTGGTAAAAGTATCTCACAGCAGCAAACAACTTCACATCAGCACACAATTCTTTCTAAAGAAAATTGATGAAAGATAAAACTAAATTAAATCATAAATAATTAAAACATCATAACAAGAAAGAATTTCCAAAGGGAAATATGGGTTTAGATTTAGAAAAAAATAATAAAAAATATATATACAACCGGGGTTTTCAGCAAAGCAACCAACCAGAATTTTCTGTTAAAAAAAATTGCATTTTTATAAAACAAAAAAGAAAAAAGAAGAAGTAGTAGTAGTAGTAGAAAATTCAGCAAATAAAAAGTTAACTGGAGTTTCAACCGAATTATGAAGAGCAGATCAATTCTCAAAAACCAAAAAGTCAGAAAAATCCCAAAACATCATCACATAAACCCCCAAAAGAAAACACAAGAGGCGGCAGAAACAGCAAATCAATCAAATCCAATTACCCGTTTATCAAAATTCTCAACTTTTCCTTATCTTAATCTTCCAGAAAAGTCCTCACGCCAGGAAAACAAGAACTTTGAAAAGAAAAGAAAAAACACAGCACTTTTTTCAATAATAAAAAAATATAAAAGAAAACATGTATCTGTACGAAAGATGGAACAGGGAAGAGGGAGAGATCAGAAGGGAAGAAAATTACCATACGGCAAGAAAGACAGAGAGGACAAGATCGGTAAGGAAAAGGGGGTTTGTTGCTTTTTTGAGAAAAACAATATAAAAATAATATTTTGATGGAAAAATTGAAAGCAAAGGAACCCTAGAGGTGGATGCTGGAGTTTTGAAGAGAAGAAGCACAGACCCTTTTTGTGTTGTGTGTGATTCTCTCTCCTCTGCTCTGTTCAGATAGATAGGAATAGGTAGATTTTAGATTAGATATGATGGGGAGGGTTGGTGTAGGTGTGTGTGTGTGTGAGTGTGAGAAGAAGAGAATAATAATGCAATGGAAGGGTTTGTTTGTGTGATGTGTGTATTGTAGGTAATGTGACATGAGGAATGCAAGGAAAAGTGCTGGTAGATAAAAAGTGCAAAACAAAAGAGTAAAAAACTTGAATTGCAAGTGGGACCATGTCTCTTTCCCAGTGAAAGCAAAAGGTTGAGTTTTTATTTATTATTATTAGGCCACACCCCTTTTTCTTGCTCCTTGGTCCACCCCTTCACAAAAAAACACTGTTGCTTTTACCTCCACAGTTGCTGCTGATTCTGCAGAACAACATGGTAGTGCCTCTGTAGTAACAATACAAGGTAAGAACAGTGGTGTTGTTTTTGTTGATGATACCTTTGCGCTTGGTGGCATTTTTTATTATGTTAAATGCTAAAAGAACATTATTAGTTGTCGTACAGAGGATGAACTTTTTGCTAAAAAGTGCGTCACATGTTGGATGAGGTGGACAGATAGAGGTTATTTTGTGACGCTTTTTCACAATCTGCTGCGCTTTTTCTGTTGCCTTTTCACACCTCTCTTTTAAGCCTTTTCCTGCATTTTTTTTCTTACTTCATTCTTTTCACAACTCTCTGCAACAATCCTTTTAATACATAGATAAAATAATTAAAAAATACATATTTTTTGCATAAATCAATTCAGGTTAAAAAAATGTGTCCCATATGATTCTGGTGTATATATTACCGAGACAGATAACTTTTTAATAAAATCATTACATTTCTATTTCTTAACATGTGTGTTTAATTTTTTTTTATTTCAAAAAGAAATAAATAAATCTTCATCAAATAAATATTTTAAAGTAAGTAATAACTATTAAAATAATCGCGAATAAGATTTGATTAAAAAACATAAAAAAACTACTTATTTTTAAGATAAACATATTAAATAAGTCGATGGGAAAATATAGAAATTTGTTTATTTTATAAAAAATATTTCATTAAAAAAATACAGACAAATTAATTCCTTGTTGAATAAGTAATTTAAAAGAATGTTTGTCGTATATTATACAAACTAACAAAAAATATTATGACATTTATAAAGTTTTCTCTACAAAATTTCAAACTACCATATAGGAGTATCGAGTTCGAGTTAAAAAATAAATAAAATTGTTTAATTCGGTTAAATAAAATAATAATTAATATTTACTATAATATTCAACATAGAAAATAAAGTTCCACAGAGAATCATTGAGTTTTGAGATATAATACATTTTTATATTTAATATTAGGCACTTCAAACAGAACCCCAAATATCAATACAAATAATTTATTTATTTAATTTTTAGACAAATGTTAACTGTACATCAAATTTATCTCATAAATTTAAAAATTCAATTCTAATTGTTTAATAAAAATATACATACTCATAATATTATTTAATAATAACAATAACGGAAAAAATAACGTTGTATAAAAATAATAAAATATCTTACAAAAAATTATTAATTTCTTTTAAAACGTGTCTTTCAATAAAGAGAAATATCAATTTTCTTTCGTTGTTTATATTTTTTTCTTTCGTTTTTAATTTTCTTAAATTTTCTTTTACTGTTTTAATAACAATCTTAGTATCCATCTAAAAGAATAAAAAATGTGAATTATCTTGTTACTAAAAAAACCCACAAACACCTAACAATAAAGGAAAAACTCAAGTTAAATTTTCCTAGTTTAGAGATTATTCACCTAAAACTCACATTTACGGTGTATTAAAGAGGAGATTAACATTTGAATTCAAATTTTGCTATATATTGGATTTTGTGTTTATTTACTCAGTCAACTCATTAATTATTCTTAACTTTGTATATTTAATTTTTTGTACATCTTAATTAATTCCAAAAATAATGATGATTTAAATAAACATGTTGAGTCTAAGGTTCAATTAGATAAAAGTAAGATAAAAGAAAATATTGAAAAATTGATGTTTAAATAAAAATTATTAACTTTTCTAACATATGACTAAATAACGTAAAAAACAATTGTTAACATATAACTTTTCTACCTGTAACTAAATCTTCTTATTTTCTTAAAACATTAACCAATTCAAATTATTTCAACTAGTTGACAAAAAAATTAGGTCACCACATCTTTGATCCAACCGAAAGTTAGTTAATCAATTATTAATCACGGAAATAAGTTGGATTGCTTAGGAATAATGTGAGCAAGCTCTATACGTAGCTTTATACGTAAGCTCTACACATACCTTATACTTAACGTAGAGTAACTTCATTCAAATAAAAATTAGTTTCACGCTTAAGAAATAGGAAATAAAAAAAAAAAGACACTTTATTGCCCGTAAAGAAAAAGTAATAATATGAAAAAAAAAAGTCAATTCTAATATTTTTGGAGCACAAAGAACATTTTTCAGGGACCCTAAAAAAGTAATTTAAAAACATAGAATAGAACTTAATTAATTGCGTTTGATACACGTGTTTTTAGTAAATTGACTTTACATACAAATTCTAATTTTTCAACTATAATTTTAAGACAAACTTTTAAGAAATGGAAAGATGAATAGCCATAAATAGGGAAAGATAAATTATAATATTTAATTTTTTGTTATACAAATATTTTTTTGTGGCAATGAGAGATTAATACTCTTTAAATGGAAAGATATGGGAGTGAATTTTACTCTCTTTAAAAGTTCAATTAAGTTTTGAATACCTTATCCATTTGAGTATTTATTTTTTAATTGAGTTTCTATTACGAAAATTATTTTATTAATTACTGAAATATATTTTATTTTTGTGTAAATTATTTACGGTTTGATTTTGTCGTGGATGAAATTACATGATCTTATTTTTTGTTTTTCTGTTTTGAACTTATTAATCAACTCGTCAGCGACGAAATTTTTTTGTGTAGGAGGAACCTTGTTCTCCACAATTTTCTTTTATGTATATAAAAAATAATACATAAATAAAAATATTTTATTTTAATTTTAGTACATATTTGACGTTCCATAAATCAAATTTTGGCATCGTAAAATATTTTCTTAAGATCTGCAACTCGTATTTTTCTTTTGTAATCTATATTAACTCAATCGATTAACTTACTTTTAAAGTAGAAAGAGATTAGGCTTATTAAAATCAGTAATGTAGATTTTCCAAAAAATAAACATTTTAAGCACTTAAAAGGCTTAAATTTTAAATTTTTTTTAAAACATGATAATTTGATGGATCTTGATAAATTTGATTGAAAAATGATAAACAAATTGATATTCTTAATTATATGAAAAGAATAAATTTCTTTTTTTCAAATGCACATATTGTTTATACACTAATGTTAACAACTTCATTTACTTTAGTCTTCATTTTTATAGTGTTTGTTGCGAATGATCCTCATTTTTATCAAATATTTAAAATGGTCCTCATTTTTACCAAATGTTTAAAATGATCCTCATTTTCATAATTCGTGTTTAATTTAGTCATTTTCTGTGACGCCGTTTAAATCAGTAACGGAGCATTATATATGTAGCACTGTTTGTTTGTTTGTATTACGTTGTATTGGAGTGTATTACATGTACTGTACGTGTGTAGTAATTAGATATTTGGGGATAAATAAGTGAACTAAGATTTTGAAAATAAATTGTTTTTGAAAATGAATTGTTGGACAGTTGGTGAATTGCTGCAATTGGTGAGGTAGAGAATGTTAAACATGAATACACCTCAATTGTCCAACCTAGCTTACCTATTTATCCCCAAATATCTAATCACTACACATGTACAGTACACGTAATACACTTCAATACAACATAAAAACAGTGACACATGTACAGTGTTCCGTTATTGATTTAAACGACGTCACAGAAAAGGACTAAATTGAACACGAATTGCGAAAATAAGAACCATTTTAAACATTTGGTATAACTAAGGACCATCTATAACAAACACTACGAAAATGAGGACGAAAAAGGTATTTAAGCCAATAGATTATGTCTAATTGCTTTTCAAAGTAAAATAAATGAGTTAATTAGTAAATTGAAAAAACAAAAGAATTACTTAATCTCATTGACGACGGTCAAATATCAAAATAATTAAATAAAATGAAAAATACTATAAATATTCAATACAAACATTTAAAACTTAATTAAATTTAAAAAAGTATTATCTTTTTTACAAAAACGTGTAAATAGTAATTTTTCAACAGAAGAAATACCAAATTCATGATGAAAAAAAACGTAATTTTCCGCTATATTTTTTAAAAGAAAATTGAAGTATATCTATTACCAGTCAACCTCGTGTTTTTGAGTTAACTTTTGTAAAAGGTTTGATGCGAGAGCATAAGAACAAAGTCAACCATTAACGTGTTCTGATAGACCTCAAATCACGTTTCTGCTAAGAAAATTAATAATCGGATTCAAGAGTATTTATGATGTTTGACTACTTACTCATCAAGTTAATGTTTAGTTTGGCGGATTTTTATTTTAAAAGATGCTTTCAAATTTAAAAAAATGTAACATTTTTGTTTTCAAATAGGCCTTGAAATAAAAATAAATAAATAAAAGGAATTTGGTAGTTTATTCTCTTTTTCATTTTTTTTCTTCAATTTATAAGAAATGGTCATTAAAAACAGGAAAAAGATGCAAGTGATTCCGAGTAACAAAAGTTCCTACAAAATCGAGAGAAGAAATAATGTTTCATATAAAATTATATTTTGCATCAATATTCCTATAAAAGGTTTGATAATATTTTTAGTTTTTATATTATTTGCAACAATAATTTAATGTTTTTCTTTATTTATTTTTTATTCTTATATTTTTAAAATGAACTTAACGTAATTAGATCATTGAGAAGATAATAAACTGATATATATACTCATTCAAAATACTTGCTTCTTTTATATATTTAGTATCCAATCTTATGAGATGCGACAAATAAAGTTAATGTTAATCAAAGAAAAAATTACATTGAAATCTTTTAAAAAATATGGGAATTACATTAAATCATCACTATAAATAATAGAACAAAGATACTATTAAACCAATTATAAAATATACAAAAATGAAATGATTCAACTTTTACATATACATAAAATTCCAATTATATCATATCCAGATAATAACTATCAAGACTTGAAATTAGATATAAAGAAAAGAAAACTCTACCCTAATTAACCTATCTTACAATATAGAAAGGTGAAACTGTTTGTAAAAAATGTAAAATAAATTGCACATGATTGGCTAACACAGTAACGCATATGAGGGCCCAAATCTGCATTTTAAAATTCGACAAACGTCACCAAACAATCACCTGAAGCTAACTAACAACAGTAACCATGCTTCTGCCTTCAGCAACAAGTGTCAAAAAATTACACTTAAACAACCACTTCTTCAAAATCATAATCAATATACTCAAGGAAAGATCTATTTTATGGTAAAACCATGCACCAATAGTCACTTTCTGAAGGACTTTCTGTTCCTACATCATTCAACTTCACATTTTAAATTTCACAGGTTTGATAAACTTGATTGGGTTGAAGTTTCAATACACCTATAGGTTGTTGAACTACCATCTAGTTTCTTTTCATTCCTTGTCTTGTTCATTATTATGGTCAATAAGTGCATGTTCATCTTTAAAAATGGAAAAAGGGTTTTGGCATAGCGATTTAGTTCGTCAATTCCTAAAATTTAGCAAGTTGGGTTGAAATTTTTAACAATCAGTCTGTTTTGGCCCATCTCACTTGACCCGCCAAAATTGTAGGTTGTCATATATATTTATATATATATATGAGATTATTTTTCTTTAGAATAATTCAACCCTTTATTTGCTTTTAACATATCATAATTAAATTTTATTTAAAATTCTCTATTTTACCCACATTCTTTTAACATATCGTGTTTTATTTGAAAATCACCTAAAGTATGTAATGTTAGACCTAAGAACTTTCTTTGCCTTTGTAACATCAAATACTAGATTGTGTAAGTTGTGATACATTAGAAATTACAGAGCTTACTTTACGACATGACAAATTGCATGGCTAGAATGTGAGAATCATGTTTACAACTACAAGTTATAAAGATATTTTTATGATATAATGGGAGGGTCGGAATATTGTCTCATTTGAAGCAATGTGATTATGACTCGATAAAAGGATGTGATTTTGGCATTTATTGATAATTGGTTGAACATTATTTGTTAAGGAAAACCATATATGACTAGCTTACAATCTACATAACAAGTTAGCATAGCATGTCTTTTTTGCATTCATGTAGTTCTTAATGTTCATTTTTATATATCTCAAGTTTAGAACAACACCATATTCAGATGTTGAGATTAAGATAGATTTCCATTTTTTTAATTATTATTTCTTTTCATACTTTTTTATGCTTGGTAAACTATATGCACCATATATGTTTGATAAACAAATTAATTTATAAATTATGGTGACAATCTTTGTCTTTTTTTTTTCTTGTTGGCATCATATATGAAAGAAAGAGATAATATTGACCCCTTTGCTAGATATTATTTGATGAGTGGCAGGTTTTTCATCCTTTTTATTTACTAAAACAATTAGTTTAATTATAATTTTGGTGGAAATTAGTGAAACCATGTGAAAATTAAATTGTTACCATTTGTGTTCAAGTAAAGTTACAAGGATTCCTTAATTTTCATTTATTTTCTCAAGTAATTTGAGGCTTCCCGTAGAGATTATAATTTATTTTTGTTCAGACGATGGATATTGATATAACATAACCCTATGGTAAGTTGTCAAAATTTCTCTCTAAAGCTATATCAAATAAAGGAGTTTGTATCACATATTCAAACTATAAATTGTATGTATGTTGAGCTAATAACCAACTATAAGCTCTAGTATAACACTTTCTACAACATATAGTTTGCAATACGAATATACTTAGTGTTCATATCTTTACCTTGGTTTTGGACATCTTAATATAAATTTCTTATTCTATTATATATATATTCTCTTGCTTGGTCTTAGTTTCATTTTATAAAAGTTTATCTCATCTCTTTTATAAACATCATTTAGAACCAAGGCGATGTAGTGTCATCCTAATCATAACTAGAACAATAAAGATGCTTTTGAGGCCATATTCAAATATGTAGTTTGTGCATATGAAGTCATACAAAAGAAAAGAAAGAACTTGAATTTGCAATTACCTAACTCCGAAAAACCTCCCAAATGAGGTATTCAAATTAATCATCAACATTTCTCTTAAGCCTTCTTGGCTATTGAGCTTTGCTTAACCAAACATTCATTGTAGCAAAATCATCACTACCTGCTGAAGTAGCAAAAACATATACTTGTCTAGATAGAAAAGTATCACTACCCACTTAGGTATCAAAATCATACTACCCGCTTAGGTAGGAAAGCCTCACTACTAGTCAAGGTAGCAAAAGCTTAATACCCGCCTAGTTAGCAAAGCATTACTACTCTCGTCAAGGTAGCAAAAGCGTACTACCCACCTAGGTGGCAAAAACATACTACTCGCCTAGGTGGCAAAATGTAGTACCCCCTAGGTAACAAAGCATCATTAATCGTTGAGGTGGCAAAAGCGTACTACCCATCTAGGTAGCAAAGCATCATTACCCGTTAAGGTAGTAAAAGCATACTACTCACAGAGGTAGTAAAAGCATACTCGCCGAAGTAGCAAAGTATCATTACCTACCGAGGTATCAAAAACATATTACCCACATAGGTAGCGAAGTATCATTATCCATTGAGGTAGCAAAAACATACTACCCACCTAGGTAGCAAAACATCACTACTCATCGAGGTAGCAAAAGCATACTGCTTACCTAAGTACCAAAGTATCACTACTTGCTAAGGTAGTAAAATCATTACTACCTATTGAGGTAGAAAATTATAAAACTACCTGTCAAGGTAACATAAAATCAATATTATTCACTGAGGTAGAAAAATATTAATTACTTGTCAAATTAAAATTGATTACAATCCATCGAGGTAGAGAAATACTAACTACCCACCAAGGTAGGAAAATATTAACTACTCATCAAGGTATAAATTTATAAAACTACCTGCCAAGGTAGAAAAATATTAACTATTTGCCAAGTATAACATCTTGGTGGCTTCATGCCCAGTATAACAACTTGACGGTTCCACGCACAAGTATAAAAGCTCAACAACTAAAAAAGACACGGTTGAATACTGGGAGTATATCATCCTACCAACTAAGGTCAAGAAAATATATAAGTTTAAAGTTATATAAACGAACAAATAGTCCTGAGTATAACTCAGTCACAAACAATTTGTTACCTCACCTTCTAAGCTGTTGAGCGTTAAACCCAATCTCCTTCATCTTATTTTCCAACTCGTTGGCTCATATTAATATATTGTTTGTCACAATCTTACAAAATAATAGCAAACTTAGCATTGGAGTATTACTATATTTATTTACCTCATCTAAATTATATTCGTAAGTATATATACCAAAATGTAAAATTTGTCATAATGAAATATTTTCTATCAATAAAGCATTTTTCTTGTTTATACAAGTTTGTTGATTTTAATTCATATTTTCTTAACCGGTTTCAACTTTGAAAGCATATCATTTTCCAACGAGTTTCATATGAACAATAATTAGGAAAAATTTTATACAATTAAAAGAACATAAATTTAATCACAATTAAATCTATTTGTCAAGAATATAAGTTTAAATGAATATGATTTCGTAAGTAGAAATGTAAAATAATAGTAAATAATAATATAATAGGAGAAAGATTAAATATAGTTTATACTTTCAACCTTGTGTACAGAAATGACTTTTAGATCACTAGATGTCTTATATGGATTTATGTGAAACAAATATAATTTGTTCCATATATTAATTATAAGAATATAACAAAAACTACCTGTAACCCTTCTTTCCCACTTTCTAACATCATCCGAGTCAAATATCCATTTCTTTTTACCACACTGAAATATAACAATTTTTTAAAATTAATATCCTCTAAATTTATGCTAATATTAATCTAATAATCGAAAATTGTTTTCTACTTATTATCGATATGTACTTGTCTAATAAGTGTGCCAAAATAAGGAGATTTTACTGTTTTTAATCATGATTTAGTTACTCTGTAAAGAAAATATGCAATTCAAAATTTGATACTTTTTATGTTTACCCAAACAATATTTACAATATTTTTATACTAATGGAACTTGCTTCTGAAATCTAACTTGTTTATTTTTATTTTTTTCAATTTATTAATTGGTTAATTTAGTATATTTTATAAAAAATACCTTAATTTTGTAAAAAAAAAATTATCTCAAACTTTGTTTGTAATATAAGATTAATATTATGTCAATTATCATGTCATCATCACATAATGAATTGTGTCGTGTCCGGGGTCAAATTTATTAAGTATATCACCATCGATGAAGTAATTATATTTATGTATATGTGAAAGTTTCAATCTACTCAATAAATGCTTAGAAATAAAATTAATATAGTAAGTATAATAATGATACTTTGGACATTAACAAAAGCACTATTGATTTAGTCAATATTCATTAAACCTTAAAAACAATGCTGTGGTTGGATTGCAAGCCTGAACTGGAGTGAGAGGGAAATAAACCTAATAATAATAATAATAATAATAATAATATTATTATTATTATTATTATTATTATTTGTTGAACATGCATTTTATTTCCTAGTGACACACTCTCATAACAAGGAAGAATTGTGTTCCCCACTACTTGGATTATGTGTTTGATATAGGAGGGTATCTTCAAAACACAACATTTGTCACATCAATCACTTTCCTTTACAACATAAACCTTATCTCATTTCATTACCATTATCTTCACAAAAACTACTACAATGCACCAAACTTCTTTTTTATCTTCATCTTTTTCGTCATTTTTTCTATTTTATTTTATGAACTTAAAAAATATATTTGACATTAATGAATTATAAATTGATTCATAAAAAATATTAGAACAATATGTTAAATTCAATTTTTTTGACGATAAATTATTGATTCTTATTATTTATGAATTATATGACTTTTTTTATATTCAATATCTACTACAAACTCACAACAAAGTAACACTTGAATCCATTTAATTGTCCTCTTTCCATTTGTTAATAACTAATTTTTGCATAAAATGTTAATTAACCAGTTTTAATGAGACGTTTAATGAATGGGTACTTTATTTAATCACTGAAATAGATTTTTTTTTTACAAATAAGATATAGAAAGTGTTTTTTCCTTGATAAAATCCTTAAAATGTCTGTTGAAAGCGAAAAAAGTTAAGGTATAAGGCAATGCACTATTGAATAATTTATTTATGTAAAATTTTTTATTTGGATGTATATAAATTAGTATATTAATCTTTCAGTAATTAAAATGAGTAACTAATCACGTACTTTCTTTCATCTAATTAGGGAGCTAACTAGTAATATATGCATTTCGTTTATATTTTAAGATGTTAAATATGTAAATATAATATTTTCATAAATATTATAAAGAAACTGCGTAGATTTAATGTCATATCAAAGTCACTTTCACGTCATAGACAATGCTCAACTAAATTCCATGCATGAAAAATAACGAATGAGGTTACTGCATAGTGAAACACCACTTTAGTCCTTGTCAATATGGATAAAATTATAATATTAAAAAATCTACAAAATTCAAATCAACAACAAAACTTATCCATTAAATTTACGCAATACAAATCTAATCCTATGTTTTACTACCATAAATTTAATAGTCTCATATTCTTTAGAATTTGAGATATAAGACGATTTATATTGCTTTGTAAAGACTTTATATTATTCGACACTTCAAGAATTAAACATTCTTATGCGAATAAAATAAATAATAAATAAAAATATTAAAATATTAAAATACTAAAATATAAAACGTAAAAAATATTTAATTTATCTACATCATTTTGAACATAAATTTATAAGTATTATAATAAGAGAAAAATATATTGGAAATATAAATTGATTTTATGGTAATAAGTCCAACTACTAGAAAAAAAGAGAAAAAAATGTGTAGTTAAAAGAAAAGAAAGCTACAAAATTAAAAATTAAGTTTCAATTTCTTTCTTATTCTTCAATTTTGTAAAATCCTAAGCTCTCCACCATGGAGAGCAGTTTCTATTTGTTGATATTATATGTAAAAACACTGAATTTTTGTGTAAAATTGTGATGTAGATTGTTTCTATGCTTAATTTGTGATTCTTGAAGAATTGAAATATCTTTAAAATCTAAACTTGAAGGATTTGAGTATATTTGTGAGTTTATTTTAACATGAATATGGAATTGAGATGATTAATGATGCAACAAAATGAAGTAGATAAAGTTTAGTCTTGACAAATTGTAAATACACTATGTTACATTCTTATTGCACACCAATTTGGGACAATTAGATATTTTGAAAATCACATCCTTTTGTATGTTTAATTGAAGGTATTGTCTTAAGACGGACGTTGTGGGGTGCTAATACTTTCTCCACACGTAACCAACTCATGATCCAAAATCTGGTTTTTTGCAGACCGTGTCTTACTTTTTTGTTTTTGTTTTTGTAATTTTCCAAAATAAACTATGGTGACGAATCCAAACTCTATTTTTTTCAAATTTTATTTTTGGTTCGTCGTCCTGTCGTGATTTCGGTTGTGATAGATGGCGACTCCATTGGGGAAGCTAGAGAGTCCGGCCATTTATTTGGATATGAAAAATTGATGTGATTTTTCTTTATATTTTTTCTTTCCCCAATTTTTTTTCTTTTCGGGTATGTATATTCTTGTCTCTTTTTGATATTTTGAATAGTTGTATGTGTATGTTCTTCTTTATTTTGGTATTTGGAATGTTTGTTAGGCGGGTGTTTGGGTATACATTGTATTCTCCCTTTGCACACACGCATTTTGTTCATTACATGAGTGAGACCCTATACTCGGGTATGAGTTGCTTAGAATTAGAAGGTATTGTGTAGTAGTGTCACATTTGATGTACTTCCCAAGTGGTCATTGTGAGAACCCCAGCTAGAGTTGTTTGCTTCATTGGTACTCCCACTTCCATTTGTTTACCAACTCACGTGGAAAATGCCATGAAGTGGATCATAACTCTAATGACCTTGATCTTTAAGTATTAGGGAGCTATCCTTGTGAGCTTCGCCTCAGAACTTTAAGCGTAAAAAATCTATGTTAATTTAAGGCACTAAAAGGAGACTCTCTGCGTACTTTACCCTCACCTTTCCTTGTATATAATAATAAATTCATCACAATCGCACCATTATTAAGAAAAAGGAAAAAATGTCTTCTAAGGCATAAACATACATTTCATTAGCATATCATGTGAATAAGTGTGCCTGCAATGCACAAACATGCATTGCATTTTCATTTTGTGGTCATTCATGGTACCTTGTTCAAAGATTCAAACACATAGCATGCATCGGCATAAATTTTGGGAAAAAAACAAAAAAAAAAATTTACACTACAACAAGTTCAAATTATTTCCCACTTTCCTTATCACCAAATTCTTGGAATCTTTCTTATGAAAAATGAGAGAATAATGAAACATTTTTTGGTCAAATCTGTGGATTTAATAAAGAAATAAAATATTTTGTTATCATTTCTTTTGAAGCACTCATCTAATCTTGCATGCATGAAATTGCTCGAATCCATCTCCCTTTCCATCTCTCCCACCATAAACCTTGTTTTCATTTTCATGAAGGTTTATCATAAAAATGGGCACTGCCTTAAGATGATCACAAACAACTCTTTTAACACACAAAAAATGAAGAAAAGTTTGTTAAACTAAAAACTCTGAAGGATCGTCTAGTCAAGAATAAGACAAAAAAACAAAAACAAAACAAGGGCATCCTGTCATATGAAATAAATTATTTTCCATATGAATTAAAAATTGTTGAGAAAAAGAACCATGTTTTGAAATGATGTGTGGCCATGTTTCTTTATAAAAAAAACACACAAAAATAATTATTCTTTGCTACCCAATTTGAGTCTTCCAAAAAATATTCTTCCAAATTACCCTAAACAAGGGTCACCCTCACACTAAGGGTTGACATAATGTTTGTATTTGTTTCATCTGACTGGTAGTTCACCAATACAAAAATATCAAAATAAAAAAAGAAAAAAAAAAGAAATGGTTATAT
>Ga0099823_1001381_pt1 | contig 19925 bp, 12 predicted proteins | sample CowpearedBW_FD_76831 | JGI IMG/M metagenome (GOLD analysis project Ga0099823, IMG submission 76831) | Root nodule microbial communities of legume samples collected from California, USA - Cow pea red BW | ecosystem: Host-associated > Plants > Roots > Nodule | place: USA: California | collected...
TTTTTTTTTTTTTTTTTTTTTAATTTGTACAAAAACAAATAACAATTATAGTGTAGTTGTGCTGTCTTAATAATACAAATTTGTTCCGCAATAGAATTGAATGCTTTTATGTTTGTAAAGATTAGGTCATCATTGCACTGCGCCAATTATTCATCATCGCTGATTATTTTTACATCAACTTCGATTAATATATATTAGCATGTGAAGATCTTTGATGAAACGCCAACTATGCTATTGCTGACGCACACCCCTAACTACCTTTAGCTTCATCTTCTCACATTTCTTTTGATTATATTAGATTTTGGATTTTGTGAGCATCCAAATCCTCTGATATTATTGTTTGTATTATATCAGTTTGACAATATTTTATGCACGCATGAAACTAAAATGACCAAATCGGCTGTGGCTATGTGTCATGCATCGTAATTTTGCCTTCTCAAGAAAGAATGAAACGCTTCGATATCTTGAAATTTTGTGACTGGATCATGTAATCATGCATCGAAAGGAAAGAAAGGCCTTGGCTTTGAGAATCGTTTGGTTTATGTTTAGAATTAATTATTCTCATCATATACATATACATGCTTCTGTACAAAGTTATGTATCTGAAATATGTGTTTAATGTTTCCAAAACTTTGCATGAGTTGAAGAGGTTAAATAGAATGAGAGAGAGTGGTAGAATAATAAAATGCAAAAGTTGAAGAAGTTGTGTCTGAGTGTGTAGGGCTTTGGCCTAAAACTGTAGTATATATGATATGTTTTTGTTAAAATGTTGTTTGAGAGAAGTTCACACATGCTCACAGAGTTCGAATAGCTGATACGGTTTGGGAGTGAATTATTATAAGAATATAAGAGATACAGCAAATCTTGGTCTGGGGATCATCAGTGTATAGTCACATGGGAATTGTGGTAACTAGAAAAGAAGGGGGTTATTCTTTTTATATAATAGAGTAAGGTAAAGATGGTTGGGTTAAATTAGTTAATTGTGGGTAACAAAGGCTGCTTGAAGTTTAAAAATCCAAGAAGGATCAACATCAAGTCCTTGGTAACCGAAAATTCTCTTAACAGTCACCTTTGGTCGTCATGGTTTTTTGGTTGTCAGAAATTCCTCACACAGGTTCGTCCCCAGTCCAATGAGACTCCACCCCATATTCCAATGGCATCATATTGTATTTTCCTCCCCAAAACAAAGAATCTTGTCCAACCATATCTTTTGTCAGGTGTGACCCCTTCCTTCTCCTTCTCACTCCTCACTCCTCAATCAATCTCATTCAGGAATGTACATGTAATTTTCCTGCTTTTAAGATGGGGACCACCCAGTATGGACGAACTACCATCAAATTATCTATAATATATATATATATATATATATACACTTCCTCTCCTCTCATCACTTATTTTCTTCTAACTTTCACTCTTTCCCATACACATAAATTACTTTCTCTGTCCTTAGGGCATATCTCCATGGCTTCCCACAAACATAATGTACAACATGGTTTTAAATTACGGTGTGCAACAGTAATAGTGGGTGTAACGTAAAAGTGTTTTAACCTACTCTAGTTGCATCCTGATGGAAAGAATGTTAGTTAGCAAAGTAGGTTAAATTAAATGGATGAAAAAGAGAATAAGTGTGGGGAGAAAAATAGAGTGGTGAATAGGGTAGGCAACATTGAGCATGCATGCGTGATTTTGCAGTGATAACAGAGAGGACAGACATGGAATTGTTGGATATAGGTGAATATGGACCATGCAGGGTCTAAAATACATTGAGATGCAACGACTTTGATCGATATACATTGGAATTGGCAAAGAGAATTAATAGTTGCAAAGTTTGAAGCATTGTGATGAGAGGTGTGGATAAGTGATTGCAGCAGTGTTTTGAGGATTAGAAGCGTACCTATCACAGTTAAAAGGGGCGAAGGGAAGAAGTGGAAAAAAAAAAAAGGAAGAGGAAAAACAGAAGAAAAAGACGAAATAAGAGGAGCCCTGGGAAAGCTGTAGTGCTGGATAAGGGGAGACATGAGTAGGGGCCCATGTATAGGAATGTGGGATTATATCCCATCCCATCCATGCATTGTAGTCATGTCCTTTCAAATTCCTACCTACCTACGTTTCCTTCATGTATTCCCCTAAACCTTCTACATACATACAGACAGATTTAACACCGATACTAATATGGGTTATTATTGTTTATTAATCATAGATAAATTTTTTCATGGACTTAAAATATTTCGTAGAATGGTATAGATGAATTGCAGAAAAAGTTGAAGATAAGTGAAAGTAATAAGTTGATGGAAAATAAAAGGAGTGACATAATGGGAGAGAGATGGTGGTGAGGGTCAGAGTGGGAGGCAGGGCCCTTGACGGCGACCACAGGGTATAGTATCAATGTCTAGGTGCCCGCACTGCCCGCGTTGCCCAACATGTACATTCAGAGTTATTTGTTCTCGTCTTTACCCAAAGCTGGCGTCGTTTTCCGCTTTGCCCGCCCAATCCCAACTTTTGATTTTTAAGGGAATAAAGTTTTTGCACACCAAACCAAACACACCACTAATGTAATATTGTAATGCCAAGTAACATAACATAACATATCCTTCTTCATCATCCTTGGTAATAGCTGCTACATACTACTATGTTTGTATTATGTATGTACCGTAAGGACTAAAAGGCATGTCGGTCTTCTCTTCTCTTCTCATTTCTCTGATTTCTGATTTCTCATAATTCTGACCCACTCAGTCTCTGTCTGCCTCTCCGGACGGCACGCGCGCTCAGGCTATGCTATTCATTCATTCTGCGATGCATACAGTACAATACACATTACTACGCTACACTACACACCACATCACATCACATTTCAGTATTTCGATCCCAATAATTCACATTCCCAGTTTTTGTTTTCCTCCTGCCTCACCTTTCCCTTTCGCATTCTTTTTTTTCATCTTTTTTTTTTCTTAGTTACACCCTCCCAACGTCACATTCTCTCTCTCTCTCTTATTCGCCACTCAACTCTTCTTTCACATTCTTAATTCCTCTACCTCATTAACTATCTGCTAGGTATTTTCATGCACGCTTCCGAGAAATACCATGCTCGCGTATATGCCAATTTTGCTACTCAGATTCATATTACAATTATTACAACAACTTCTTTTTCTTTTTATATTTGGACAATGTTTTTGATTTGGTCAACCTCCTGCATACAAAGAACTTTTAAAATCGGCTATGTTGGGTTGTTCAACATTCTTGTATGTGATTTGAACAAGTAAATTTCCCAGTCTTAGCCCCCTTCTACACTGGCTTTTCCAAAATTTTTAATTAAACAAAAATAGCCTTGGATTGGTTCAGTTCTGAGTGAATGAGCTAAAGGCCCACGCCAGATCGATATAGATTTTAATACATAGCCAATTCGGTTAATATTAAATTCGTTTAATATGTGAAATAAATATTATAGAAGCCTAAGACTGGTAGATAATGAGAGATCACCAAAAACTGATTGGTTACTTTATATGCTTTCTTACATGTTAAGTGATTAAGATTAATTTGTGATTCATCATCGACAATGTCTCTCAATCAATCAAAATCTTGATTGACAAATGGTTCAGCGAATCCGAAACACATAGACCCCTCCTTTTCGAAGAATCTCCTCGTTCCGTCTCTTGTGATCGCATATTTTTGTTTCTCTAACTAATTATCCTTGACTTTACGTTTTCAGAATTTTCTAGGTATGCAAATGTAAGTGGTTACAAGCTTTTTCAACCCAAGACCTCAATTTACACGAGTCAGCTTCTTCACATCATCATCTACCTAATTGTGATTAATATACGATATTTGGCATAATTCGCCCAATAATATATGCTTACAAGTGATGTCGAAACACAAGTTGCCAGGTTACTATAAATTGCTGTTTAATTTGTCTTCTAGCTTTTATATAAAACAGTATAAAATATTATGAAAGATATCGATTTCGTGGCTGCTCCTTTTCGTCATTGCGAATAGAAAGCATTTTTGGTACGCCATGAAGAATTTCTACGAACTCAATACCTTTCAATCACTTCAAGTAATCGTATCAGACTGAGACCCAGAATTAAGGAATTATTCTGAATAAAACCTCTATTACGGTGCACATATAAGCGCACCGAATTTCCGTTAATAGACCACCAATTCCTTCAATAGTAGTAATTACCGCAATTTATCATCATTCATTCCTCCGTTTTAAGAAAAGTTTTATAATTCATGGTATTTTTATTTTCATTTTCATTTTCAGAATATAGTATTCACCATTCAACCAAGTAACTGTCTCCATCTAATTGTGTTTGAATTGTGGTAGAAGCAATATGACTCTAGACAAATTTTACATACCTATTTTTGGCTAAGATCAAAATTGACGTACCTATGAAATTATAGGATGGAATCTCGACTTTCCCAAAGAAAATAAATATTAGTATGAAAAAAACAAATGAAAGTACCGGAAAAATTAAGGAAATTATTATTAACAAATTATTGGCTCTACTTATGTCAGATTCCAACAAATAGTATTATTATATCTCCATAGATACTCTGTGTTGGGGATTGAAATTTCATATTAACTATAAACATTTATATCAAACATTTTGCAATACATATATTTTTTTTTCTTTCACATAAAAAGATCTATAATACTTGTATTCGTATTTCTGATGATCTATCTACACCTAGTTATCCACGAAGATTTACTTTTTTTTTTTATAGATTAAATTTATCTTTCAAAATGGGCAATTTATACGAGTAGAAATAACAATACCTTTTTATATTGCATTTTTGTTTACAAAAATCATTTTACTGAAAGGTTATAAAAAACAGTAAAGCAATCAAGCCTTTTTCTCTAATTATCTAACTCATAATTAAAAGTGATAATTAAATAAAATAATAAAGTGTGAATGGATTGATAGCAATAGAAGTTGTATATATAGAAGCAATAGTATAATGCATAAAATTAAAATAAAGAATGCAATATCTGCAACGCTTCACATTCTCTGAATCGTGCACTGTTGTTGGTCTTGTTAGGTAGAGTGGACCAGAGAAAGTAGAATGGTGATAACAAACATAAACAGAATCATTTGCAAGACCGCAGCTGCCAAGGAACGTACACGCCTTCATATTCCAATGTTACAATTTCATGCAATTTCCGTATGCTTTTCTCGTTCTTTTTATAAAAAAAATAAAAAAAGGGGTATCTGAAAGATGATGGGAATTTCTGAGGGTGAGTTCAGTTCAGTTCTGGAACTTCATTCCATGAATGTGAAAACCGATGATGGGGGTATATTCTTAATGGAGATAGAGCTCTTGCAATAAGCCATACAGAAAACATTCATGTGATGAAAGAATGAATAGAATGAATGAATTGATTCCTTGTTTTGTTTGTTGTTGAGCATGTAAGTGTGAAGTATATAGGGTAGGAATGAAGTTTCAATATTTGGGTGTGTGTGATGTGTAGCAGAGGCAGGACAATGGGACATGTGTTTGTTCTGGCCAGGAGAGTGAGTGTGGGGAAGAGCTGAATTGAAGCCATGAGTTTCGGGCGCGCAGTGGCTCTTTCTTTTAGTTACTATACTTGTAGGGACAATCAGCTTTACACGTACTTCCACGTGACTAGCCCTCACCTTGAACTTGTAATCATGGTTTTTGAACGGAGAAGAATCTTCATCCACACAAAACCCTTAATCCCTTCCTCCACAAGCGCCAACAAGTACCACTCTTTTGCAAAAACTTCATCACTACCCAAATTTTTCCCTCTATCTTTCCTTTTCATTCTATCACAAACACTTCAATCTACGGAACCAATTACTTTTCCACCACAACTGGGATCAACCAAACTTCCAAATTTCCTTTACAAGAAAGAAATATTTACACATTTAATGTTTCCAAAGTGGGGGAACAAAAATATATATCCTTTATCCTCTACTTTTTCACTTCTGCTATTATATTATTATCGATATACGAGCCGCTTAAGAAAAACATCTGTTAATACCCATAAAGTTACAGCCACGCCATTTTATATGCAAATTAAAAGGAAAGAAAGAAAAATGAGGTTGGGCTAGGTTTTATTTTTTATTTTTTTGGATATACAATAGGACATGAGTTTAGAAGTGGAGACTTTCATAGTTGTTAACTTTATACGTGGAAGCAAAACACATGAGCAGCGAAACGCCCAGTCCATAAAAGAGAAGCACGTTTTTAGCCATATGCGTGTAATAGGAAAACGAAGTCGAATTCAAATCCGTTGTCTGCAAGTTTCTGTTGATATGCGAGCGAAAAGAAAAGGAATTCAAACTGTTTGGATGCATAGAAATTAACGAAGTGTCTTTACTGGTACTGTTTACTCATAAGTGGGACAAACAAAATGATTTCATCCCTTACATAATTCATAATTGGTTCAGCAAAGACCGCACGTATGATAGAATGAGTAATGATCAGTGCATTAATAAACCTCTCCTAACTGAAGTTGGAATCATATAAGATCGAAAGTAATAATTAGCTTAAGAAAAAAACAATGTTTACTATATAATATCACTTGTAGTCAAAATTTTCCAACACCAAAGAGTTGTTATAGGATGCCCAAAATGGAAACTCAACTTTGTGAAGCCTACACAGAAGATGTTTTGCACAATGAAGTTAACAAGGTATTTAAGAAGAAGATAGTAAATTTATTTTTTGTATAATTTGATTTAAGGAAAGGTAAATTTGTTGTGAGTGTAAAGAGTTGGCATAGAGTGTATAAATATGTATATATTATTGGGAGCCCCCAATTCTATATATTCTTTGGCAACAAGTAGTACCTGACTGCCAACGAAGCTGTCCTACTAGCAGCATAAAACAACGAAGCTGGCCAATTGAATTCCCAAAGGCGAGTGTCATCATACACTTCTACTCCTCTCCAATCTATATACTCTTTAATTCTCTCTCACTCATACGCAGAGCAAACCCACTTTCTTTCGCTTTTCTTTCTCCACTAACTCAAAAAGCCTCGCCACCCTTTTGCTTTTCGTTTTTGGATTGTTGTAGATCCACCAAGATAAAGAAGATGATCCAGGAACTGTTGGGTGGAGCTAGCCTCATAGCACCAGAAAGAAAACCCTCCATTAATGGAGGGGGTGCAGCAGGAGGAGGAGGAGGGGTTTTACTCCCGACTGCACCGTCTCCCTCTTCTCTTCCTTCTTCCGCAACTAATAATGTTACCCTCACATCCACCACCACCACAACAACTACTACTACCACCACCACTACTCCCACATCGGAAAACCAAAACCTCAGGTGCCCGCGGTGCGACTCATCCAACACCAAGTTCTGCTACTACAACAACTACAACCTCACTCAGCCCCGCCACTTTTGCAAGACGTGCCGCCGCTACTGGACCAAAGGTGGCGCTCTCCGCAACGTTCCCATCGGCGGTGGCTGCCGGAAAAACAAAAATATTGGCGTGGCCAACTCAGTGGCAAAGACAGCCTCAACCAAGATGAAAGCCGTTGCATCTGAGCTTGGAAAATCACCAGGTTTCGGTGGCTTTGAAGTTGAACACGAGCTTCCACCACCGAGCCAAATCCTTTGGGGTTCCCCCCAAAACACCCACCTGCTGGCTCTTCTGAGAGCTACTCAGAATCAAAACCCTAACCCTAACCCTAGTCACATGTCCATCAAGGAAGAAGGGACCCTGATAGGGCACATGGTGAGCACTGAGCCCTTGGTTTCGAATGCGTTGCTGAATCACCGAACCTTAGGCTATGATGCGGTTGCGCAAGTTCCTTCGCTTGGGCTGTTTGGGAGAAGCAATCAAGATCAACAACAAAATGGGGGGTTCCTACTTGGGGAACATCACAACAGTGGAATTCAAGAGCTTTACCAGAAGCTAAGGTCGTCATCGGCTAATAATTATTGCGGTGATAACTCGTCACAAGTGTTTATGGGGAACATGGCTTCTAATTATTCCTCTTCTGTGTCCAACAACATTATGGAAACAACTTCGGTAGCTGGGGGTGAATTCGGATACTGGAACGGTCCAACCTTTTCGTGGTCTGATCTTCCAACAACGAATGGCGCTGGTGCATATCCGTAACAGAAATAACTGTTTTTCTCTCTATTTTGTTCACCGCTTAAATTTTCTTTTCCTGTTAGACAGTAGCATAGTGCTCCTAATTAATCACTTTGTATCTTAAGAGTTTGGTTCTTTTGTGGTTATTGCTTTGGTTTGGGTGGTATATGAATATGGATCTAGCACTTTTTCAGTTCTTTTTTCTCACTAGCCTTTTTATTTTTTGTTTTTGTGTAAGTTTGGTTGATGGTGTGCTTGGCTAAGTTATCTATGGTTATTTGGAGGACCAGAGTTGAAAACTGAATGGAGAATTTTTTAATGGTTCATATTACTTTCCACGTCTCTGGATTTGTTAATGTAGTTTTGGTTCTTCGAAATAGAAAAATGTAGAGTAGATTGTTGTAACTGACATTTTAAATCGGGAAGATGAGAGGTTCTTAAGAAAAAGAATTTTGTAAGGCAACAAGAAAGAGTAAAGTTGGTGTGTATAGAAGAATATATGATATTGGTATACTAAAAAGTTTAGGGTTTTTGTTTTGGTGCGTGTTAGAAGGAGGTGGTGGAGGCGTGGTGGTGGTCCTAGTGGGTAGCATATGCAAATGCAAGAAGTTTGTTTTGTTACGAGAAATCGACGAATCTAAGGGAAAACCAGGCTTTTGCAAGGGTTTCCTGAAATAGCATTAGAGAATCTTGGAATTGGTAATGGGAGGAATCCATCTGTGTCCTTACAGAGAACAGTGAGCACTTATGCTATGCCTGACTTGTGTTTCTCCGGTATTGTCCAAAATTTGATTTCCTTCTTCCAGTACTGACAATATCTATGAAACGCACACGCACAATGTTGTGTCTGGATTCTGGAACTAGCTGTCGACTCATCTTGATTCTTGGTATTCTAGTCAGTAATGCGAACCTATCTAACGATTCTAACCTATTATGAGTGTCTCACACGTTATGTGACAAGAACCAGTCACTCAGTCACATGCAAACAAGTAATTCTAAATCATTACGCCGACTCACAAACCTTTCGTGTTTTTACCACAGATTCAGAACCTACTCGCAGATTCTTCGCCTCTTCAACGTTCAGAAAATATATCGGATCAGTAATGTGTTGTTATCATGTGTGTCAATAACTGTACTGGGAGAAACAAAAGGGAAAGCGAAAGAAAAAGAAGAAAAGGTTAATGGAGACAAACAGAAATCAAATAAGTGGAAAGAGAACTTGTACTGTTTGATTCAAAAAATTATTATTATTTTATTATATATATAATTACTTATTGTTACTATATTAAAGAAGTAAAAAATAAAAAATGCAGTAATAATCATAATTAAGTATATTTGTGAAATATACTTTAATTAACTTTATTTTAAGAATATAATCCATTATGACATACATGCTCCCACACATTTCTTTAAGTTTTTTTTATGTGAAGACATCTTCCTGCATTCAAACTATCACCATCCCCTTACTTTTCTCCTCATTGCTGAACTCTATCTTTCTCTCAGCACGTCCAAACCACGCTTCAATAAAGATAAGTTAGACTAAAAGATGAACTGCCAAAATGTAGTTATATAGTGTTCCTCTGTGATGATTCTCGATCAAATAAATAAAAAGAAAAACAGGTGAATCTTTAAGACAACTACAAACGTTGATATTTAGGTTCAATTTATCCTTACTCGCCATAAAGTTGAATTTTATTTGTTTTGAATATTATCTTTCAGCATAGAATGAAGTTTCTTAATATGATTTGTACATTTACCATTAACCATGCAATTAATGGAAGTTTACATCATAAAAATAATTATAATAATAATAGTTTTCTTAATTCTATGATCATACAACAAAAACAACTTACTAAAATACAAAGAATAAGGTGATTTTCAATGGAGAGCTTAAGGGACCGAAGGTTCTATTATTAGTCTCATAGAACCGATGGTTCGATTATCAACCCCACGATGAACGTCAATGTTTCGATTCCAAGACATTGTTAAGGTTAATCATCCCTCATCCGAGGCGTTGTCTTTAAAAGGTGTTTCAGAATGTAAAAGAAAGAAGAGGTATTTAAACCGCCTTACACTTTAGCTTCTAAGTAATGTAAGACTATTGAATTTGTGGTAGTAACAAAAATCATTTGAGCATCGTATATCTTTTCCTTAGTTGTTATGGTCGCCAAACAAAATACCAAAATTCTGGGATATTATTATTATGTTGTAATACTTCTTTAACTATTTCTTATGTCATACATTTTTTGTTATGTTTGTGTGTATTAATTTTATTTATAGAAATTCATAAAATTTAAAAAGGCTTTTGCGTAGATAATTTTAAAAACTAAAAATTAGAAGAAAAAAAGTGAATTTATGTGTAAAAATTTACTTAGATAATAGAAAGTTAATAGAAAGTCAAAATATATTTAAAAATTAGCCAATTTTAATTTAAAATTTACAAAGTCTTATCCTAACTAGATGAATATCAATATATGCACATCAATACAAAAAATAATTTAAATATATATGGATCTTAAGTCTTTTAAGTCTAATATATAGGTCTATCTCATACTTATCTAATCATAATATAATTGTATAACAACTTAAATACATCATATTTTAGTAACAAATATGTCCATTATGTAGAAAAAGTTGTATGTGATTCAAAATCGTCAGAAAAATGGGAAAAACTCATGGTGACAGAAGAAATCATATACAAGAAAAGGATGAAGAAATTTTGAACATAAAAGAGAGAAAGATGCACCAACAACGACAACACGAGAAAAAGAATATAAAGTAATATTGGTAGTCACACACAAAAAAAAAAAAAAGCGCAACATATATGAATGTGATGGAGAGAACTGAAGATATGAATATTTTGAAGGAAGAAAAGAGAAAGACAGAGAATGACGTAATGATTTTGAGTTAATTGAAACATTGAAATTTTTTGAATAAATGAAAAAAGAATATGATATATGAGTATTTTTAGCCATAAACGAAAGAAATATTAAATAAATAAAACAAGTTACAAAGTGTATTTTATACAATATTATATACTATGCGAGTAATTACTTTTGTAACTAACGTAGAATGTATTTCGCTTGGCTACCCTTATAAACAAGTTATATATTTGTAATAACACTACAGTGCTATTACGTACGTACTTTAAAATCAAGTTTTAAAAAGAGACATTGCAAAAATGATTTATTTTTTTTGTACTAGTGTTGATAGGTCGTCAATATCACGCATTCCGAATATTATACCATGCAAGTTTTACAATCAAATAATAATTATTATAACTGGAATATATGACTTCAACATTTTTCTACTAAATATCAATCGACTTATTTTAGTTTTAGACATACTACTTTCCAAAGAGGTGAGGGTTTTCGCTTCCAACCTAGGCCTACCACAGCATTTTAGTTTATTTTTTTACTATTGTAAAAAAAAAAACTATCTAAATTTAATTGAGAAATGGAAGATAGAAAAACAAAAAGCTTAAAACTTAAGACATCAATTATACAAATAAAGTAAAAAATGATGATAATCGGATATGATTGAGGGAACTTTGTTTTGGTAATTACTAAAATAGTGTACGAAATGTATAGCCAAATAATAGAAGACAGATTACATGAAAAAGGTTGAAAGAACGAGGGAAGCAAAAGCCTTATATTTTTATATCATAAAGAATAAATTAAAAGAATTATTTATAATTTTTCTAAACTAATTCAAGGATTCGTTTCCCTTCAAAAATACATGTTCCATTCTCCATATGCTGAATGTGGGAGAGGGTCATCACATTGTGGAAGTGAACAAAGAAAAAAAAAATGTTGCTCAAATGCAGTGTTTTATTATCTCTCTTTTTTGCGAGATTATGTGGATTTGGCGCTTTACAAACGTGTTTAGAATAGTAAATTTATCAAATGCAGTAACACTTTACAAAGCCCACGAAGAATACAACATAAAATTTAAGAAAAAAAAATATGTTTTTGGTTTATGAAGTTTGATCTAGATGGTCCTTGGTTAAAATTTGGTCACTGTTTTATCTTTACATTTCAAAATCATTATTTTTGATCCCTATTTCTGAACGGTGTTAAAAATAATAAACGGTACAAGTTATTTAATTTTTTTTATAAAATAAAAAACTAGTGTCAGTCTAGCCAACACTTTTCATAAATATTGGAAAAAAATATGTTTTTGTCATTGAAATTTGAACTGAATTTATGAAAACTTAATCAATGTTTAATCCCTACACATTGAATAATAATTATATAATAATTATACACACCGAAAAAATATGTTGTTAATTGAGATATTTTACATAGAATTTATACATACTTGAACTATATCTAATTCAGATTTATACTTGGATTTATATTTTATTAATTCTTTATTGTTGATAAAAAAATTTATGATAATTTCTCGTTTATTAATCATATTAGATATTTTATATCTTATCTTTTATTTTTTGTTTGTGTTATTATTTATTTTTTATCATTTGGCTTAGTTCATAAATACTGAGAGATTGTTATATGACCTTAGTATTACACATATAAGACCTTTAACACCACTTTAACTTCAAAACCTTAAGGTTTAAGGTTATTGAGAGATTGTGGTTCCATATGGTTATATGACATTAGTATTACACATATAAGACCTTTGACACCACTTTAACTTCAAAACCTTAAATCAATGTTGTTATAGTTTTTTATTCTTATATAGTGTTTAACTTTATCTTTTCTATCCAATGTGAGACTTTTGACTCACACTTGGACTTTTTCCTAACAATGAGTTAGAGTCTATCCTACCGAGATTTGTGTTTGTTGAGCATATCATCATTCCACCCGCTCTTACATCTTATTATCTCGACGTATGTGTTGAAAGTTTCACATCAATTAGAAATAAAACAAATTTATAATATAAGTGGATGCAAAATTTATTTTACAAACTGATAAGATTGATATAGATTTAAAGTTTACTTTTTAATGATTATCTCTTGTGATGATTGAACTCGAAATGAGGTGAAATACTATGTGTTTTATTCCGATTACAAGAAATAATAATCTAATACAACATCAAATTAACTAGTTAAAAGCGCTCTTCCAATATGCCCCATATTCAGTGAAGGCTTTCAATCTCTTACATTTTTCTTGAACAGTCACACCCTCGTAACTGAAACTCGTAAACAAAATAATGATAAGAATGAAGATAAAAAAGTGAAAATCCAAAGCTACAACTTATGCCAATAATCACATGAAATTATACATAAACCCCTTGTGAGGCTATGACTTGGGGAGGTGTTTAGCCTTGCCACAATACAGTGCATTGAGAGGAACAAGAGTCTCGGTGTATAAACTTTGCTCATTGTTCCACACCCTCAGATACAAATCTTGTCCCAAATACCTTCTTTCCCATATTGCAGACCTCAAGTTCCACATACCCTTATTGTCCAAAGATACCAATATCGCGCTCCACGACTTTGGATACACCTGTCATTGCATAAACATACGAAAGATTAAATAAAGTATTTGGACACACTGATTTTTATTACTTAGAATTTATGTGACTCACCTGAACAGTGTATCTACTAATCCCATCAATCAAGTTGTAAGTCTTTCTGGCATCAGGGGTCCACGAGCCATTGGCAAGTCTAGATATTTATTAGATTTGGTCAATCAATTTTGTCATGAACAAATCGAACTAAACCCGATTAAGAAGAGTAAAAATTAGTTATATCGTACCCAACAAAATAGAAGCTAGATCCATCCATGTGCCAGGACTGAATGTGGTTTTCATTGTTCTGGAAGACTATTTCTGCATAGTCATGGAGGGTGAATCCTATGACTGATGTGCCTAGTTTTGCAGGTGGAGGAGGAGGAACATCTTTGATGGTGTGGAGATCAAAGACACCGGGGATGTTAAACCAATCAGCGAGCTTCAATGGGGTACTTGGATTGACGTAGGAAATTCCGTTCACTGCATATCGTAACTTTCCATCGATTATGGCTTTGGAATTTGCCAATATAAGTGTCCTTACAACAGGGATGGTTCCGTAGTGGAATGAGCCCTGAGGATTTGGTCGAGCTGCATTTGCTGTCAAATTCAGTCTTTAAACAAAAGTAAACAAAACATAGTCAGAGGCAATGATCAGAAGATTCCCAATTGAAAACAGTGCAACACTGAAAATAATGAACTCAAAAAAATGTTTCCTCTTAAAAAAGCTGAAAGTCATATATGTGAGAGATATGCTAAAGATACAAACCTAACAACTTCACTAACTATAAATGTGTGTCCTAACATTTATGACTAACAAGCTGGTTGATAGATCTAAATTGATGTAATTAATTGCTCAAAAGTTACAGGCATTTCCAAAAAGAATCATTGGGAATAAAAATATAAAACAACAAAGTTTATAGTTGAAAACCACTAAACTATAAACCATAAAATATGATAAACTGAATAAAAAAAATAGCTGTATTTACATTTCAACTATTTTAAGTATTTTTCTTACACATGTTTCAAAAATTAAGGTGATATTTTTGAAATTAAAATTTTTCCCTCAAAATAAAACACATGTATGATTTTTTACATTTCATTTGTTTTTATTTTAGAGGAGATAAATTTTGTAAAATAAATAAAATACAGTACCTGATGGTTCTAGCTTGCTCCATGGACCATTGTACATCATTAGTTGGTGGGCCTTGAGGCAATGGGATTGGGGACTTGGTGTTGGAGCCAGCATAGCGAAGAGTTGCTGTGGTAGTGAGAAGACTGGGCCCGGTAAAACGGGTAGATGCAATAATGGCGTAGTCAGCGATTGGGCCATTAAATGTGACCAAAACAGTAACGGATTGGCCCACATGAACATCAAGGGAGTTGTAGGACTCCATGATTGTGTGTGCACCTTCAACTTCAATCAGCTTCATCTCATGCCCCTGAATCCTGAAGTTAAACGAGGTTGATAACCCAACATTGGACACCCTCAACTTGTATGTCTTCCCTGAAAATTATTTTTATTTTTTCCAAAATTAATAATAACCATGGATGGTCCTAGATTAATTGGAAATTGAAAACTATCTCTATTTCTTAGCCATAGGATGTGAAATAAAATACCAGGTAACCCAGTGAATACGGCACCATCCTTTTGGCCATTTATGAGAAGAGAATCGGGATCAGGAAGATTCTTCCCACCGTCCAATAGTCTTCTTAACACCTGAAAATCAAGATTCTATATTATTATCTTTTCATTTCAAATATCAACTTTTTGGATGATTAATTAATCATATCAGCATACAAGTTTAATGGTTTAGACATTGCTGCTAAAAATATTACAATTAAGTTACGGTGAAAAACTGTACTAGTTTATCAATTAAGTTATATAATTTATTTAAACAAACCAAACTATGGTTGGATATCTTAATTTCACTAAAAATAAGATTATTACATATAAGTGAATACAAATTTAATATTGTATAGTTAAGTTAGATTAAAAATATGTTTGTTTCCGGTGACAAGAATCAGGAAAGTACAAATTTTAAATGAAAGTGGAAAAAACGAGATGAAATATACTGCGATCCTTTTCTTTTTTTTAACTTTCCTTAGTTATATGCAAAGAAATATGAGAAAAGTTTATACATAAGTAATAATAAAAACATTAATAATGTTAAGTATTATAATTTATAATAATAATATAAATAAATTATATATCAATAATAAAAAATAATAACAACAATGATAATAATAAATAATATATATATATATATATATATATATATATATATATATATATATTTTTTCATTGAATCACTCATAAATTTTCATAAATTTTTTGTTTTTCATTTCTCGATATTTCTTAATCCAAATAATTTTATCACTTCTTCTCTTTTCTTTTAAATCAACTCATTTTCATTCATCCAAATCCATCCTCCAATCCAAACATATAGTTCAATTATTAAGATGATATCAGAATCGAAACTTATTCTAATAAAATTTGTTATTTATTAAATCTATTGTGTCACTATTATCGGGTCAGACCATCATTAATATTTAGTCTCATACTTAAGATATATATGTCTTAACATAATAAATATATTAGAAGATTTCACATCAATTAAAGATAAAATGAATTTAGAGTATATAAGATAATCTAAACTTTACCTTATTAAGTAGTGTCGTAAAATTGAATTAAACTTAAAATTGACTTAATTAAAAACTATTTTATAAGGTTTAGCCAAAAAAAAACCTAGGGAGAATTTTGAAGTATAATATAAAAGTAATTGAAGTGATAGAAAGCAATTTGGCAAAGCGATTTGTTGACTTACTCTGTGGTTGGTCTTGTACCAATCTCCAATAAGGAGGGTGAATTCTCCATCAGGGGCAGGATATGGTATAGATATGACAGATCTTTGAGCAATGTTGAAGCCCCCAAAACCACCAGCAGCTTTATGGATTTTGGTTGATGGGAAATATGTGTAGGTTCCCACTTGATCTTTTACTTGGAACTTGTATGTCCAGTTTGAGTTTGGAGGAATTGGACAGTTCGTTCCCAAAACTCCATCTTGCCATGATGTTCTTCTTTGTTTTATTCCACTCCTGTTTTGAATCAAAGGTTAATGCTTTATGCACCCACTTTATAAAGTAAAAATAGTGGCAAAAAAAAACCACTAACCATGTAATCAGGAATTTTTCATCCAGCTTGTTAATCACATTTACAACGATGTTGTCATTGGTGATGGCTTCGATTGTAGGGCCGGGAAATTGACCATTGATTAGAATTCCCTGGTAAGAAAGCAAATGAATATCATATTCATATACCCTTTTACAACTACATACGAAAAAATGGCATTTTAATACACATGGAAAAATGACCAACCGGTTGTGGAAAACCTAGAGGATAAATTGTTCCGTTTGTAATTTCCCATGTGAAGTACAAATATCTATCTTCTGCAATAACTGAGAGAGCACTGCAAGCCAAAACTCCCAGAAAAACTGAGGAAAGAATGCTCTGCTTCATCTTCGCAGTGACACGCTGTCAAATTGCAGTACACATTGTTTAGTAATCAATCGACAAAATGAAACATCAATGTTGTATCTATGTTACGAAAATGATAGTTGCATGCGTTAAGAAACTACGTAACAAAGGAATGCATACCAGAAATCTAAGTTCCTCTTAGACGAGGAAACCAAGATGATGAACTGATATGAAGATGGAGAATACAGTGAGTGACGCTACCTAATATATATAAAAAGAGAAGTGCGCAATTGAAGATGCGCCAGAGTGTGCACCACACAAGGTTTGTACGCAACATACCACCAATTTGTACATGCACATTGTTCTCTTTAATTGGCACAACTCACATAAGTTTCTCAAGATAATAGTTTAATATTGTGAAAAGCCCATGTTACGAAGTTGACTAGAATTTCTTGAAACAAGCAAGACCACCACCGCGTTAAAGAAAAATAACATATATTATTGGGAACTTTGGTAGTTTCATTAAATCTGCATCTGCTTTTTGATTATGGTATACGTTATTCAAATGAGTTGGTTTTTGTGCTAAGCTTGAGTGAGTCCGTGGTGGCCGGAAGAAAAGATCCACCGGCTGCGGCGCATCAAATAGCGGATGCTCATTAATTAGTGGAGTGTAACTTCTACTATCCTCAATCGTATTGTATCCAAATCTATTTTATATCATATCTCTTCTTCTTGTTTCTTCAATTTGAATTGAATTTTCATCAACAGCTGTAGACTAAATTATGTAAAATAGAAGAGATGTTGAGAAAAATAAGAATCACTTTAATATTTTGTTGAGTATAGTTTTATTTTTAGTTTATACCAGAGAAATCCAATCGAAGAGTGCAACGAAACAAATAATATTTGAAGACAATGCGATCGAAGAGTATGGATCTATGTTGGAACTTTTATCTTTCATCGAGTCAACTTGCACCTTTTTCCCTAACTTGTAATCCGGAAGCTCACATTCTACTTCCCGCCATAACTGTGTGCACATGAGCTCGTAAAACGCGACGTCGAGTGAATAATAGAATGATGGAGAAAATTGAATCCCTATATGGATCTGAAGTTCAAAGAACACGAGTTTTGGGAACAATTCTTCCTTAAAAACCTTATATAAAATATTTTCAAATTTGAGTCTAAGTCTCATATTGATTAGAAATGAAAAAGTAGAACATTATATATGAATAAAGACCCATAAATCATTGTCTTAATGTCCTGGGTTCAAAGTGGTGTTAATGCCTTATGTGGTTGGACTCAGGTTTCATTGATGTTTGTTCTCTCCAATAAACCCCTATGTAAACATAACAAGTGATATCAGAGCCGATGTTAAACCTAACAAAATGCTCTAAATTCTAAGATTAAGATCAATTGTGTGGTTAAAGGGGTAACATCAAAACTAGCAAAATGTGATTTGCATGAGATTACAAAGTGTCATACCCAAAGCACTATTTACATTCGAATCTTCTTTATCTTAAACAAATATCAATGAAGTACAAGTTTAGAATAGCTTCTAATGTTGGATCATGTTTAATTCTTCAATATGTTCACATAGACAACCTGTCAAATTCGAGGATGTATCTAGATACAGTCATGATGTAAAATATTGTGCAATTTGTCTTCGTAGATTAAGTCTTAACAGGTGAACCCATGTGTAACAAAAACTCCATTAAACTTAATCAAATTGACTATCTTTGAGAAAAATACTAAATGATTAGTAATTGTCAGAGTTCTCTTGTAGGAGATGGAAATTGTATCTGCCAATTAATAAATAAAAGTCAACTGATCATAAATGATTAAGTCAACTCCATAAGTTTCACTCATGTTCACATCAAGAAAGCTTAGTAGAGTTATTAATAATGTGGAATAGATCCCAAGATCCCAAGATCTGATTTCCTGGGAAAAGGGAAAATGAATGGAATTACAGTACCCTTTATTATTAAAGTTTTCAAGATCGAGCTTGGCATTTACATTTATTAAAGTATTTAGCTTCTGGATCATCTATTTTCTTTTTTAGTTTGGTTTAATCCTATTTTGTTCTTCAGATTTTAAGAAAATCTGTATATGTTCCTTAAAATACGTTTTCTAACAATTTATAATCACAGTTAAATATTAATTATAACTACTTTTAAGACTAAAAATGGTAAGAGCTATGAAATTGGTTTTATAAGTATAACAAAAATACTCATGCTTTTAGGTATTTATGGATAGAATTTGTCACGGATAGTTATTACTTATGAGTTACTTATATTTTAATATTTAATATAATTGGGTCAGACACGTGTATCATACTATCGATACTCGTGGGTACTCACCTAAATTTAAAATTAAAAATTAATTTATGTTTTATTAAATTTAATTTAAATCAAAATTTAATTTATATTTTATTAGATTAAATTTAATTTATATTCAATTTAATTTACGTCTTATTTTATATTATAATTTTATTTTAAAAAAATATGTAAAATAACATTTTTTTAAATATCCACAAATATTCACGTGTACTTGCAGATTTAAAATACCTCGAATATCTTTTAAACGGATATCCAGTGAATAAATGACGAGTAGCAGATAAAATTTTTTGTTGTGAATCAAATTATGAATAGACATTATCCATATACAACTCAATATGTTGTCATCCTTAATTCGGTAATAAAGTTAAAAAAAATAATGAAAAATGTTGTAAATTCATCTTAGAATTATAAGTCTAAATATATATATATATATATATATATATATATATATATATATATATATATAAAAAAAAAAAAAAAAAAAAAAAAAAAAAAAAAAAAAAAAAAAAAAAAAAAAAAAAAAAAAAAAAAAAAAAAAAAAAAAAAAAAAAAAAAAAAAAAAAAAAAAAAAAAAAAAAAA
>Ga0099823_1001383_pt1 | contig 19917 bp, 15 predicted proteins | sample CowpearedBW_FD_76831 | JGI IMG/M metagenome (GOLD analysis project Ga0099823, IMG submission 76831) | Root nodule microbial communities of legume samples collected from California, USA - Cow pea red BW | ecosystem: Host-associated > Plants > Roots > Nodule | place: USA: California | collected...
AATTAGGTTGATTTCGTTAGTATGGTGGTAACGATGTTAAGGATGTGTCACATGTCAGCTTCTCATTTTTTTGATTTTTTTTTTTGAATTTTTCTGATTTTTTTTTTAAATTTTTCAAAATTTAAATTTTTTTATTTTTTGTAAATTATTCATGTCACATGTCACATCAATATTGTGCCACATGTCAAGTCATTGTCTCAATCTCAATTTGGTCCATATATTTGTTATTTTGATTACTTCGGTCCATTTATTTTAAAATTTTAAATATATTTATTTTAACTTTTTACAAAATTGTTTTAAAATTTTATATTTAAATTTATAAAATTTTTATTTTTAAAGCAACTCTAACATTTGTATATAAATTATTTAAAACAATTTTGTAACAACTTAAAATAAATATTTTAAAATTTTAAAACAAAATATAAGTAAAGTTTAATGTAAAATAAAAATTTAAATAAAATTAATATTATTAAAATGTTTAATAAAAATATCATTATAAAATTTCTATAAAATTTAAATTTGGTCTCAATTTGGAGATAATGAAATTGAAAATTAAAAAAAAATGGACTGAAATATAATCAAAATAACAAATATATGGACCAAATTGAAATACTTGACACGTGTAATTTAAAAAAATTTAAAAAAATTTAAAAAATGAGGAGCTGACACGTGGCACATCATTAACACCGTTACCATCATACTAACAAATAGACCTAATTGTTACGCATTTTAAAAAATATGGACTTAATTGAGTCTAAAAAAAATCTTAGAACCTAATTGAGATTTTTGAAAAAAACGTTGACCAATGGAGTATTTTAACCTAAAAAGAATATTTACCTATATAATTTAGTTTCAACAAATATTTTCAAATTTTAAAACAAAAAAATATATTTATTTCATTAAATATTTTTCTGCTTTCCACATATACTTTTTTAACTCCTACATTTTTCTTAAAATTTTATTATATTAAATAATTTTTAAAAATAAAAATTAAATATACGAAAAGTTTTTTTTAATTTATTGCAACTAAAAGAAAAATAGAAACTCTTTATATTTTATTTATCGAAAAATAATATTTTTAAATCTCTCAAAAGAGTAATCCATTTTAATAATTATTTTTAAATCTCTCAAAAAAAATAATCCATTTTAATAATGTAATAGTATGTTTTAAATTTTTAAATTAAATTAAAATAAATATAATTAAACTGTGAAGTTGGTTTTGTATGGGATAATAATAATTATAATAATAATACTTTCGATATATCACCATTATTGTTTATTTTAGGTTTAATTACTCGGATGATACCCACTTTAGGTGAAGTGTGTCAAATTGGTATCCTGCGAAAAAAAGTGTCAATTTGGTCCCAAATAAGTTTAAGTGCATCAATTAAGTCCATCCCGTTAGATTCTCACAAACGGCGTTAAAATTGTGGTGATGTGGCAATGAAGAACGGATATGTGTCAATTACTGAAGAACATGTGTAAAAAAATAATAATTGTACAATGTTATGTGTATAAAGTATTTAATCAAAATCAGTTTTGCCCTAAATCATTTTTGCCTGTTACTATCTTCTTCTTCCTCTCCTTTTTGTTTCTGGTTCAGACTTGTAGTGGTGGTTTTCTGGTTCGTGTCGGACCTTAAGAAGTGGTCTTCAATCAATTATCCAATGTCTCATAGTGAGGGTTGTGTGTGTTCTTCATGGGGTTCATAAAAGAATAGTGTCTCTTTCCTATTGTTTCATATAGGGGTGTGGGTAGAACACCAATTTACTACGTTATTGTAATGGATTTTTATTATGGAATGAATTTAGAGTTTCAGTAAGTTCTCCTGTAACTTTATTTCAAGAAAATTCATGGAATAAATGAACATTGTAAGTAAATTTGGAAAAGAAGTTTCACATGGACCTTGTAACTAAAATATTTGGTACACAATATAAGATTGATAATAAAGACATCATCATGCAGTAATATATTGGTTGAATCATTAAAGTCAATTTGTGCATAATAAGGCATCATTATATTCATCCAAAATGCATCTCAATATTCTTCTCCTAAACACAAAAGTTGTTAATTGAAGTGGATACCCAATCGATGTTCAAAATACATAATGCTAACCAAAATCATCTCCTAAGCATTTAAATACATATCAAGGTTCTTCCAAAATACCTCACAATCCAACAACAAATGAAGTACAAAATGACCTAACAAGGTTCTTCAAAAGTCTTCACGAATTCAATATTGGGCTCCTCCTGTATGACAAATTTTCTCTATAGGTGGTTGTTGTAGTTGACTGAGTTTGATGGACTACAGTACTCTAACTTGTTTATGTGGGAAGAGTCTGATTATGTGTTTTAGGTGGTAGGGTTGGCTGAGTCGAAGTAATCTGACTTGGCTTTGTGACTTGAGTAGGCTGACTTTCTTGAGGATCTTGATTTGTTGGGGTGCTTTGGTGTGTACTAGATGGAGCAGGTTGTTGTGGCGCAGGAGAAGCATGTTGGTAATTAGTTCTTTTGTGTCCAACTTGTCTACATAAACCACATTTTTACGTGTTCCACCTAGCCTCAATTGAGTGTCGTCCTTCTTCAATTCCCATGACTCTAGTCTTCGTTTCTTTTTTGGTCTTCCTGGCAAGACCCTTTTAATAGGTGTAACATCCCGACCAAATATTACGGATTTAAATAAATAAAATAAAGAAATAAATAATAACTTCAGTTATTGAAATATCATTTCCTAAAAATACGGTAAATTTTAAAACTTTTCTTACATTAGCAATAATCCAAAATCCATAATTATAAACCATTATAATTATAAAAGTCTAGTAATGTAAAAGATTACAATTTATTCAAAACATAGTAAAATCATCAATACTCTGATAAATTCTTTTCTCAGTCTAGCCCCGCTCCGACTCTATGTCTCACCTAATCCACTTGTAACATCATCTGCTCACGTGTACCGCGTACACGATCATCGCCAACCACAAGAAAATAGGGTGAACTAACAGAATAAACATATATATATATATATATATATAGAATATACATATATACATACAACACAACAAAGGAATTCCATCCTTTGATTCAATAATACATGACCACCACCATGTTCACCGTGTTCTACGTCTTCTGATGGGTACCTCAAGATGTCTTGCTGCCACACCTATCACCCACAACTAACAGAGCACGGGCGGGAAACCATGCTACGGATCACACACCGTAACGCCAGGTGGAGTTCCCAATACGAATAACATTCGTAATGTCCCGAGACTACCAAACTCGTCAGCTTAATACTGAGGAGGGCGATCTAAATTGACCCATCCGTACACGCCACAACGTGCACACTCATACCGGCAACACTCGCCAACTCGAGCCACAACTCAAGAGTTCCTCGTGTTCATCCGACATCCCGAGGCACAACTGAAGGGATGTCATTCCAAGCCACAACTCAAAGAATGTTACGTGTTTAACCCCTATCCCGAGCCACAAGTCAAGGAACATCAGTAAGTCGACCTTAGAGACATCATTAAAACTTGTAGACCACGCACATTCAAAACAAACAAAGCACCCTTGCTTCATCAATATCGCCTGGCGCTACACACCAGGCGCAATAGGCCTCCAGACTGCTTGGCAAGGGACGCGTACCGCCAGGCACCTCTACACTTATTGTTCCTGCAACTATCGCCTGGCGGGACTATCTATGCCGCCAGACGCCTCGCTTCACACAAACCCCCTGGAACAATGCCTATCGCCTGGCGGTTTGAACCATGTCGCCAGGCGCCACACCAATACGACAATTATTCTGGTTTTTCTACACTTCGTTCAATTACAATCTTCCAGTCACGTACTTGCACACCTCCAGAGTATCTATCACCCCTCTATTCAGTACTCATTGGTCTATATATTGTATTCCTTAGCATACACATACCTTCTTACCTTTATTTACTTATATTTCATTGATTCAAGTCTTAGGTTTGACATTGCTAAATGAAATAACACTATTAGCTTCTTGCCCTTACCCTCTATTAATTAACCAATTGTTAGCTAAGTCTCCACCAAATTCTATATGACATAACCACCATCGCCTAGTCAGGTTTACCTCATTCTTCCCACTTGGCAAATCCAATTACTCATACAATTCCATATTTACTCTAGCAATGTCTTATTATGACTAATATTACAGTAGGTTATCGAACACTTTATGTCTCACTCAAACTGAAATTCCTACTGCACTACAATGACAATTCTCTTCCATTCAAATCCTAGAAGTTACACTTCTAACCCCAACATATGCCATGCTTTGATTCAATTACTATTTCCAATTCCCTAAGTAGAACGAACCTGATTCGCCAAAAGTCCAGAACCATCAATAACTCTCGCGACCATGTCAAGTCCCAAGCCCCTGTGATGGCGCCTGGCGGCATGGAGCTTGCCGCCAGGCGGTGCATGTAGTTCTGGGCAATTTTCCTAGAATTTTTGCACCTACGTTGCCTTCCTACATTTTTTCTTGAACTAAACTCTACCTATCTTCATTGTTTCGTACGCGAGCATGGTAACCGAGACCCAATTATTCAAACTTAACTATACCTACCCAGCACAGTTCCAATACCAATTCACAATAATTATACTCGAATCATAAAACCCCGAAATGTTCAACCCTAAAAGGGTGTTCATAGCAATTTTATCGAATTTAACCTTCAACCACACGTAATTTGACCATGTAACCCATCATATCAGTCACAATTACTTAGGACTTACTTAGGACTCGAGTTGCCTACTGAGTGTTCATCACTGCCAGACAGTTCATCAAGAAAACCCAGAATTGGGTTGCAGGCTCGTGTCGCCTGACAGTATAGGGTTTCACCGCCAGGCAGTTCCTCGTAGGAACCCAGCAAAACACATAAAATGGTAGGTATGCGTCGCTTGCCGGGGGTTCATAGCCCGCTAGGCGGATTCTGGAAATTTCCAGAAACACAAAATTTAAACAGTGCAGAAGGGTTCATGCATAATCACAATATATTTATCATACAATTCATGCTTAAACCTAAATTTAACGCGTAAAACTACCCTAACATGGATTCCTTTGCTTAGAAATGAAGATTTTTGAGAGTTCCTCTTTGATCACTAGGCCGCCTAGCACCTCCCTTCAATTCAGCTTCCAATTTCACTCATTTCTCAGCACACACTCTCTAAATTCGTTCTCTTCTTCCTATGCAATAATGTCAGCCACAAAACCTCTCTCTCTCTCTCCCTTAATTGGTCACTAAATGGTGTCTTAATGTGGGTTAAATGATGCAAAACGAAAATACCATTAAACTAAGTTTAATTGTCATTCAATGGTTGTCTTATGATGGTTTTCGAGCCCTCCCTTGGCTGCTAGGGTTTCTGGCTTTTCATATTCATGCCAAAACTAATCTTAGTAAAAATAAAGTTTAATGTGAAACTACCAAGGTTTGAACCCATAACCATGCCTATGTCCAAATAAATGCACAACTATTTAACAAATTCACATTTAGTGATAATTTCTATAATTATAGGATCACATCATCACTCATCATAGTCAAGCATATTATTAAAAAAATAATAATAATTTAAATAATACACAATGGCATACATAGGACTTGAACCCAAGTCCTTTCACACAATAAAGTACTATCAACCATTTGAGCTAGTACTTTTCCACATCACACAGGTCAGGATTAAATTCCATAAAGGCTCCCACTACCTGTATTTATTAATTAAATTTCGCGGGTCTTACAGTAGGAGGCAAGACATCACAGGCAGAAGTCATTTCCCATAGATGAGGATCGTTAACAGGGTATATTAGTAACAAATATGTTTCTTCATAAGTTAAGGCAAGAAACTAATGTGGAAGGAAGTCTTCGGCATTCAGATTTAAAAATCTGATTGTAGTAAGTGTGTATTAGTAGGGAATTGTTGTTATGATCCACTTTCTGCAGTTGCATTCTTAGTTATCTATGTCAACCACAATTTTTTCTCCAATCATTAACCTATGTCTGACCTCAAACAGTCTTTGCCCTAACCAACTGTTATTAGTGAAAGCACACAAAATCAATTTATATTGGAACTGACAAAAATCATTAGCAAAATAATGTTATTAGCAGAATAATGTTATTAACAGTATTACCTTGGAAGCCAATGTTTAGTCTTTTTGGCCTCCTTTTCCATTCTATTCTTATTTTTTGGGCAAATGGAGCATTCAAATGTACTAATCTTCTTTCTATTGCTTGCCCATCTCTTCATGAGGTAAATTCGAATTTCTTCCATCATGCTTATGATTGCCTTTCTCCTTGCATCAAGTATTGTACTGTTGAACCCCTCAAACATATTATTCACCAGGGTGTCACATACAGGTTTGGCTGTGAATCTTGACCTCGACTAAAACCTACTTTACAAAACAAATTTGACTTTAATAACAGATCATAATGTAAACAATAAAATATAGCAATTAGTAAGACATGCCTTGGGGGGATGGCTATCAAGTGTTTGAAAGCGTCCACATTGAGTTGTTTGATTTCCCTCATTACTGCCTCCCACGATTAAGGATGTGTATAGTATGTTGCTTTCCATAACAACAACTTCAGATTTTTCCCAAGAAATTTCTTCCTTAAATTTGAATAGATGTGTTTCACGCAGAACCTTTGGTCCACACTAGGCAAAAGTTCTTGCAATGCTAGGAGTAGTCCGTGTGAAATGTGTTAAAAATGCATTACTATAAGCACAACAGTGGAAGATGAATTCTAAACATGTGAAAAAATTTCCAGAAAACTTACTTTTTGTTGGTCTGAAATAAATGTATAAGTGGAACACACTTTAGGCCCACAAAGGTCTCCAATCATTAAATCTAGAAACCAACTCCATATGCGTATGCCAAAGGAAGCATTTGGTATTTCCATTTCTTCCCACAGTTGTCAACAACTCACCACCACATTTGCCCTTCAGAAAACAACCATCTACACCAATGATGGGCCTACAACACACAAAGTTGTCTTTGCAAGCCTTGAGACAGACATAAAGTCGTTTGAATATTGGGTTCCCCTCATTCTCCTCAACATGAACTTTAACAATTGAGCTCATATTAGACCTTAAAAGTTCGTGTGCATAATCATAAATTCATTTATACTGTTCCTTAAATGATCCATCAATGTTTGTATATGTCATTGTCCTTGCCCTAAAGGTCATAGACCTAGAAACACCAATGTTCCATTTTTTACCTATCTTGTTTTTCAAGTCAGTCAATTTAACACTTGGATTTTCTCTTAATGTCTTCTCCAACCTTCGACTCAACCATTTAAAAGTCATTAACCTAACATTGAATTCCCAACTATAGGTGTGCTTGTTGATAATTTTCCTCAATTGCCAAGTACTTTGGGCAGCCTTATAAGCACAATAGGCATACCACTTACACTTACCTTTCGCACCCAAACATTTAACACAAATTCTTCTTTTATCATTTCTAAATATTTTAAGCTTCCTACCACTATGCACCCCATAAGTTCTTATTGCCTCGGTGAAGTGTTCCTTTTCCATGAAGTAAGTCCCAACCTCCCAGTTGTAGTCCTCCATATTTTTGGGCTAAGAAAATATACCAAAGTTACCATATATGTCTCTATCTTCCTCACTTGTATCACTGTCTAATGTTTCAGACTCTCATTCGATATCAGAGAATCCTCTTTGATCCACATGTTTAAGCTTGGGCTTTTGGCCAGATGAACCTCTCAATCCACCATCCTCAGCTTCTTTAATTCTAACTTCATATAGATCATCATCCACTTCACCATCGCCTCCAACATATACATCATAAATATCATCTTCCACTTCATATCCTTCATTATTAGTAGATAATTCCTCCTCATATTCGTTCCAACTATTTCCATCAAACTCATCATCACTCTCATTATTTACATCAAACTCCTCCTCAGACCCACCTTGTAAACAAACTTCACCTTCAATATCCTCTTCCACGGCGACCTCTGCAACACCTTTAGTGAACACACCAACATCTACATCAACTGGATTAACTGCAATTCCACCCTCCACCCCAACCTCTGGATCAACTCCAATTCCAACATTCACCCTAACCTCTTCAGTAGATGCAATCTCACCTTCTACCCCAACCTTTGGATTAACTCCAATTTCAGCATCCTTTCCAACCTCTACAGCACCTGCAATCCCAACCTCTGGATCAGCTGCAATTCCAGCATCCACCCCAAACTCTACACCAACTGCAATCCCACCACCTTCCACACTAACTTATGCATCAGCTGCAACCTCATTACCACAATATTCCAACAAATGAACTATTTGAGGTTTGGACACCATGTATACAACATAAAGATGCATTTGGCTATTCAGTGTGCCAATATTCACCATATGGAATGCACCTTTGTCATCACTTAGCAATTCCAACCTTCCTTCCAACAAGGAACCTCCACCTACTGAATACCACATCTCTTTGACATTCACATATCCCATCTCTTTCAAAATTGATAATATTTCAAAGTAGCTCCACTTGTCTGGGTCACATGACAGAGTATTGGTCTCACCCATGTATTTCAGTGACCCATCACTGATAAACTTCCCCCATGGTGGAAGACAACTTCAAAATATGGCTCGTCCATCTCTCTATAAATCCCTATGAAGTATGAAAATGTCCAAACAATAATACCAAATTTACAATCAATACCACCTACACACCGACAAACACTTTAAAATGGGGGACCACAACTAAAACATCGTCACTTTCACACAAACGGTGGACCACCACTAACATCAAATTCATTAAACAAATACCCACTAAACTGCATTACAAAAAGTGGCACATTGAAACTACAAACACATATAAAACCACAACCCTAAACAATACCACTAGAGCAATTAAAAAAATGCATACAAAACAAAAAAACCCTAAAACCATCACATGAACACAATCAAGCACAAACGTGGCTAAGCTTCAACAAACACACCTTTGATCCAAAAAGCACTGCTCTACAATGTCAATCACACCTTTAGATATCGATTTCAATTTCGGATTGAAGAAAAATCCCAAATCGCTTCTGCCTCTGCTAGCTTCTCACTTCGCTTTCTCCTTTTGCTCGAGTAAGAACCTTAATTGCAAAGACCCCCTTTCAAAATTAATAATACAATTTCATTATTTTTAGTATTTTCAATTTTTTATTTGCAATTCCAATAAATTATTTAAATACCACATGACGAAAAAATGTGTCAATGAAGTACCTTAAAGTCAACATTAATTATTTTAACGGCGTCAATGAAAATAGACTTGATTGATACACTTAACTCAATTGGAGACCACGTTGACACTTTTTTTTGTTTAATTACTCGGATGGTACACACTTAGGTTCGGATGGTACACACTTTGGTAGGAGTGTGCCAATATGGTATCTATGGGAAAAAAAGTGTCAATTGCGTCCCCACTTTTTCCAAAGTGTCTCAATCAGGTCCCTTTCAGAAAAAAAAACTAACGTCATTAACGGCACGCCACATGTCACTCTCTCATTTTTTTTATTTATTTATTTTTTTTTGAATTTTTTTTTGGAAAATTTTTTTGTTGCCACGTGTCAAGTCCTTGTTGTGACATGTGACAATGTCAGTGTCATGTGACAATGTCAGTGCCACGTGATAATGTCACGTGTGACAAATGTCATTGTACTGATTTCAATCTAGTACCCATATATACCTGATTGTTTCAATTTAATCTCCACTTTTATGCTTTTGGTTCAATTTTATCTCAATTCTTTTTAATAATTAAAGAACATTTTTTAAATATTTTTTATAAAATTAAAAGTAATTAAGTATAAATATTTTTATAACATTAAATACTTGATTGAGGCACTTTTGAAAAAAAAAGTGAGGACAGTTATTCCGCGGATACCAAATTTATACAATTCTACGATACCATTCCAGTAATTAATTTTCTTTTTCTACGAGAGTTGACGGTGGGTAACATACCGTTGATTAAACCTTTATTTTACTATTCCTTTTCCCTTTGTTTTCCTCTCGGTTTCACATGATGGATCAGTAACAATAAAATTCAAGAAACAGCTCACAGTGATTTCTCTCAGCGACTTAAAATCTCTGCATAGCTCCATTGTCACTGCAACCACACTCACTATCTTGCTTACCCTAATAAGCTATCACCTTTCTCACAGTCAACCTCAACTTTCTTTTCTCTTTCTCTCTGCATTCCCAACAAAAGATGAAGCAATTGCGTTGAGAGAATGTGAGATTCTTTGGTTCAAAGCTAAACTTCTCATTAGTGTTATTTTTATTATTCTTCTCTTCTTTTGTGATCGACGTTTCACCTTTTCTCTTTCTCTACCGGCTCATCTTTTGGTTCACGTTCTTCTTCACCAACAAACCCAAACCTTCAAGATTTGGTTTTTCCGTCAATGTGTTATGCAAAATTGAAAATTTCCGCAAACCCGTTTCAACTGCGGATCTCAATTTCACGGGACTCACCCCATTGCTTGGATTTTCCGGTGATCGAGATCTAGGGTTTCTGCTTCCCCTTTTCAAAACTTTTGATTAAATCAACACTCTCGAGTTCGACTGGTTCCGATTCTTCCTTCATGGGTTCGATTTTCGTCTGGTAGGTTCGTAAACAGTTGATTTCAGCTTCTGGGTCGCAATGCTCAAGCAAATCCTCAGCAAGCTTCCTCGGAAGTCGTTGAAACCCGACTCGGACGAGTCGACTTGGGGTGACTCCGCGCTTTCAGCCGATTCGCCGCGCGTCGCCAGTAAAAGCCAAAGACCGCATGGCGGCAGTTCCACCGCTGCGAAGCGAGCTTCGTCATCGGCGGTGTTTCCGGCGAGCATGGTGTCCGGATTTGAACCTTTGGTGCCGTTTAAGGATGTTGCTAATGCGGAAAAGATGAACCTGTTCGTGAGCAAGTTGAGCCTTTGTTGTGTAACGTTTGATTTCAGTGACCCTAGTAAGAGCGTTGCAGATAAAGATGTGAAAAGAAAGACTTTGGTTGAGCTTGTTGATTTTGTGGCTTGTGGGACAATGAAGTTTAGTGAGCCTGCTATCCTTGCTTTGTGTAGAATGTGTGCTTTCAATTTGTTTAGAGTTTTCCCTCCTAATTATAGGACAGGTGGTGGTGAGAATGATGATGATGAACCTATGTTTGATCCTGCTTGGCCACATTTGCAACTTGTGTATGAATTGCTGCTGAAGTTTATCTCATCTTCGTGCCTCGATGCGAAGGTGGCGAAAAAGTATATTGATCATTCGTTTATTGCCAGATTGCTTGAGTTGTTTGATTCGGAGGATCCTAGGGAAAGGGATTGCTTGAAAGCAATTCTGCATAGGATTTATGGGAAGTTCATGGTGCACAGACCCTATATTCGGAAATCTATTAACAACATATTTTATCGATTTGTGTTTGAGACTGAGAAGCACAGTGGGATTGGTGAGTTGTTGGAGATTTTTGGGAGTGTGATTACTGGGTTTGCTTTACCCTTGAAAGAGGAACACAAAATCTTCTTGTGGAGGGTTTTGGTCCCCTTGCACAAGCCGAAATCAATTGGGGTCTACTTTCAGCAATTGTCCCACTGTGTTATGCAGTTTATAGAGAAGGAGCCCAAGTTAGCGAGCATTGTCATAAGGGGTTTGTTGAAATATTGGCCAGCAACAAATAGTCAGAAAGAGGCGATCTTTCTGGGTGAGCTGGAAGAAATTTTGGAAGTAATTAACATGGTAGAGTTCCAGAGGATCATGGTTCCTTTGTTTTGGCGGATTGGATGCTGCATAAACAGCTTACACTTTCAGGTAAAATTGTTGTACTCAATTCATTTGATAAATCCTCATCAGTTGCACATTTCTAGTTTTGTGTTAGTTTTTCACTTGAAAGAAATAGATCCTTGTTGCATCTTTTTCATGCTTGTATATTTTTTCTTTCACTTACTGGTTCTGGCAGCTTTTATTTCTATTAATGTACAATACAATCTTTATTAGACATTAATATCTTGCTTATTTTGTAATATATTTTGAGTATGGAAATATAGACAAATGCTTGATAAGCTCAACCATATTTGTCAATGTGGTTGGATTAGTTCTTTTACTTTTCTTGGACTTCTTCTCCCTTCTTTTTCCATATTTGAGTAAAATTCTTCCGTAGAATTTATGCCCTAATACCCTCTTTATGAAGAAAATTCTGTGTAAGATGTAATGACATTTAATTAAATATTAATGGTACTGTAAATGGTAATCCAGTTAAATAGCTGTATTTGTTTGAACATTGTTTACCCAACAAAGATTTTGAGAAAACTGTGAATGTGATGCAAGCTGGTGGCTGAGCTACCGATGTGGAATTATGTTATAATAGTAATAACTTAGATGGTGGTATTGGAAGTTTAAACTAAGATTTTTCTGAGACACAAGGTCATGTGTCTTTTTATTGATTTTTAAAAGGGGAACAACTGTACTCGATGATGGAACAAACTTGGAGTTTGCTTCATCCCACAAGATATGAAAGCAGTTTGTGTTGTCATCCATAGTTAGTTTGAAATTTCTAGTTGGACCTCAAACGTTCATGGGATTGAGGATAAACAACACTCTTTCTTGTGTGTACAGGGCGTTATATGAACTTGTAACTTTTTTGGCGCTTGTTGCCATTAACCAGCTTGTTAATTGCTGAATGATACATTTTTCTGTGTGTATTGAACATGGATTGTTGCAGGTAGCTGAAAGGGCCCTATTCTTATGGAACAATGATCACATTGTGAACCTGATTGCACATAACCGGCAAGTGATCCTGCCCATCATATTTCCAGCTTTGGATAGGAATGTTCAGAGCCATTGGAACCCGGCAGTTGTGAACCTAACTCACAATATTAGAAAGATGTTTTTGGAAATGGATGAGAAGCTCTTCATTTCTTGTCATAATCACTTTAAGGAGGAAGAAGCAATCTTGACATCTGCAGCAGAGAAGCGGAAGGAGGCATGGAAACAACTAGAGCATGCCGCCAGTCTCAGGCCTGTTACTGGAAATACTGCAGTGTTAGTGTCCTGACTTGTATTGCATACTGCACATTGTCAATTCTCTTTTCACTTGCCTCATGTTATGGTGGAAAATTGTAAGAGATGTGGAATAGCTGGTAATTGGGATTGCCATTTTGTTTTTGAATCCTATGTTCTATGATGCTTCTGGTTGCCAGATGAAGCAGTGAGAGGGTTTTCATTGGGAGTGTGGTACATGATGAGAGGACCATGCAGTGAATTAACTCATTTTCTGTGTAACTTTATTTCCAGAAGCTTCTGTGTATGTCGTCGTACTAGTACCAAATCAAGGACTCGTGCTCTCCTGTATTAACTATCTGGCCAACTGAGATTAAGTATTAGCTAGTTATAATAACAAAAATTGAACAATTCTGTCCTTGGATTTTGTAATTTTCTTTCTAAAAAGGTAAATTGATGGTACTTTCACCAGAACAGTCCCGACTATTATTCAATTAAGCAAAATTTTATTATCCAATTTAGGTAATAAAAATATCATATTCTTAATTAGAAAAATATTTTGTATTGTTTAAAGAACATAAATGATGATCTAATAAGATTCAGTCAGTCTGATTTTATATCCTTAGTAAGAAGATTTTGATGCCCTTTCAAAAATGATTCTGTCGTATAAAATAAAAGATAAAATAAACGAAAACCAGTTTTAGACAATTTTTACTACCGCGGATGGTGGTTGGTACGACACAAAACTATTCATGAAACACTTGTAGAGCTTGTTGCCTGAAAATGAAGCTTAAATTTGATGCCTTAAACTACAATTCTCTGCTTTAATTGTATCCTGATGTAACAATTTCTCAGTACAATAACAATATGCAAGTACCAGAGTTGGGTACCTACCTTCCTACAAGTTACAGCTATTAATCAGACTGCAATTGGGAATTAGATGGTCAAATAAATAGTTACAACCAAGGGTAATACACATTTCTTGTATCTGAAATTCCAAAAGTCAATATTTAGTCTTCAGGGATACCATCATTTACAGCTTTATACTTCAGCCTCAAAAAGTGACTGCACTGGTTTTGGAGACAAATTTGCCACACTCATGAACTGTCACAGGAAGAAAGATTCACTGTCATTAGCATCTTCATTGGGCTAAAACTCACTTGTTATGGTTAAAAGGAAGCAAAACAAATAAATGTGAAGCACGTGAGAAGTTCATCTTTTGGCTTTGTATATCTACCTTCTGCTGTTTATATTTTTCACGTATAGCATTCAGAGGACAGCCTTTGGTATTAAGTTGCAAATCTGCCAGTGCCAGGACAATAGTTTTAAGTTCTGACACTTTGTAATTCGTATAGTGTTCCATGGTTGAATTCTGAAAGTATATGCACAGATGAGTCTTTAATTTAGATTTATTTACAAACAAATAATAAGGTAAATTTGTCAACATTCAAATAGTCATATTAAAGTACAGACCCATGGATGTTCTGACTGGTTGAGGGTCCATCTGGCTAGTAAAACAGCAGACGCAGCTATCATGGATGGTCGAAACTGCGAGAAGCTGTATTCAACAAGAGTGAGTTCTGCTAAATAATTTGCCAGAAATTCCACTTCAACATAAGAAACCTGTATAACATGGAAAATTTACAACACAATGGGTTTTGTTTGTTACCCTTTTCTTTAAGTACAATAAAAAGTTAAATTGTGGATGTTTAATTACAACTGCAGTCTACGGTACCTTACAAGAATATTGTGCTGCTAGGATGAACCTCCTGAAAGGCAGACAACATGATCATAGCAGTTAAACTCTAACTAAATGACGAACAACGCAAGTCCACAACAATAATAACTACGCCACCTCCATGGCGCCGGTCGGCTATGTGAATCAAATGACTTCTTGTTCTATTGTAAATCATATTTTATAGACAAGTTATTTACCTAGGTGTTTCTTAATGATTTTTCATATTATTTTTGTCTCCGTTTGCTATGGTGATGAAGTCATCCTCCACAAGACATACTTACTCTGTTCACTGGGGCTTTACAGCCCTTCTTTTCATCGTCTCTATAATAAATGCTGCCCTAACTTTATAATGCTTCATTCTTAACCATATCTTGTTTAGTAGCTATGCTCATCCAACCAACATTTTCAATTCTACTACATTGAGTTTATCCTCGTTAGCTTTTACTACCCAAATTTTTGTTACATACATCCAGGGTGTTTTTCTTAGAATTCATCACTTTGCATTAAAATTTCCCATTAAGCTTGACTACTGTCTTATTTCTATTAACAATATCATGTACTTCCAAAGCTTATCTTTACATTTCTAACTTCCCATATATTTTTTCTGAGCTCTTCAACCACAAGTATTAGTGTGTTTGAGTATCCAATTCAATTGCCAACGTGAGAGTACAATTGACATGCAACATTGCCAGAAAAGTGAGAAACGTGAAAAGAAAAGCCATACTATATCATCTGCTAAATGCATGCATCATGACATCGGCTCTTGGGATATGCTTAGTGAGCATTTGAATCGAAATTGCAAATATAATACACACCTGAGAAATGTTTTAGCCGTGGGAACAGATAATTGAAAATGCAACAGATTTAGAACCTCACTCTCCATTTTCAATACCTATCAAGTGTCAACGATCAGGTGTTTTATGTCACTATCAGCCTTAATGAATATAATTTGAAAAGATGAAGATTCCAACAATATTACCAAATGTTACCTCCGCTTTTGAGTACGTATTATCTGTGATGAAGCAAAATTCTTCCACTCGAGGAGCACAAATCTCTTCATACTTTCTTAAAAATTCATGAAAAAGAAAAACATGACGAGCAATTCAGAATTTCCTCAAAACCTTCGAAAAATTTGGGATCATATCTTATATTATCGGTTGTCCCAGTCAGATTCACCAATAGCATTCAAAATCAACATAGTCTAGAATGAATTATAATAGAGTAGTTTCACTACATTCAAACTCTTCACTGCTATGTAAAAATAGCAAAGTAAATCAAGACAAGTGACACCTCTTTGCAAAATGATTATAATCCCAGCGAGAATCACAAAACAAATATCAATTTTTTTTTTTTGTAGAGCCCTCTACATTTCCAATTGGGACTCAAGGCAAGGCTCTATAAACCTCACTATAATTCTATATTTAGATTGTACTCAATCCCAGCACAAGCACATCTTACACTTCGCTGTGCTTTGCAGATTTATTAACGAAAATCCAACCAAAATTTACATACAACCTTTTCAACATTATCATATAGAATAACAAGAATAAATTTAGACCATGTGAAACCTGTTAATGAAAAAACACATAAAATTTAAAGATATACAAATAAGTAATAATCATCAACTCATCGTCACATTGAATTGAGGATGTAAAGTATATTGTGATACCAACCTCATTATAAAGTGCCTCAGTATTCATAGTTCTGAGTTCAGAGAGAAGCATCAAAAAGATTAAAGAAGAGCACGTGGAACTTTCATATTACTTAATCAGGGCCAACTGGACATTTATAAAGTATTGTACTTACGATGCAATCAGCATGCAAGTAACACCCAGCAACTGTAGTCCTTGTTTCTGAATCAAACTTTGAGAAAGAAACCGATCAATGAGATTCACAGTAAGGTAAAGAGTATCTGGAACTAGCTTATATTCCTCAGAAACCTGAAAAGAAGATATAACAAAGCTTCAGCTATAACCCATTCAGAAGCCAAAGATTCACGCAACTCAGCTAACAGCATTTAAATATATATTTTTTAATTTATTTCTAAAGTGCGTTTCATGAGAATGCATAAGCAATTTTTTACTGTTCATAATTGCCAAAGGCATGATAGTGATAAATTGATAATGCTTGAAAAGACATTGAAGTTGAGTACAGAAATGTAACACCAGGTTTTGCGAAATTATAAAACTATTACATGTATAAGAAAAGGAAACTTGGGTTAGAAATTTGAGGTTAACTGAAAAACTAACACGGTTGGAGAGTGTTGAAAAGTTTAATTGTGAAGGGAAAAAAACATGGGTTGGTACTCTTTGATTATTTTAAAAGCTTCTCTGCAATAAACTGGAGTCACAATTAAAGAAGTGCAACCGTCAAAACTATACATAACATTCAAGCAGTTGAGCAACACAAACAGAAATTTGCAACAAGTGATAATAAGGGAAAAGAGCTTAAGTTGTCAAGTAGCAAATATTTAAAAAGTGCCACTAGACTAACCTCCACAAGCCAATCAATCAGAATTGCGCGCATGCTTGGAGTGACGTCTTTCTGTAGCTCGCCCATGTAATCGATTAGTCTCCTTTCAAACTGGAAATATTTAACCAAAATTTATTATCAATTTTTTACAGTGAAACTTATCCAGTTTTTCCCAAGTTCCATACAGTCTATATTGTTAAGAATATAAGCCGTCAGCAGTCACTGGTGAAATAGAAGAAAAACAGAAACCATAACACCGATAAAGAGAAGCTAGTTACAATGTCACCAGTAAACTAGGAGAAACAATCCAAATATAAAATGACATGTCTACAATACTAACCTCTCTGACACGTATATTATTGTATATATCAGGGGCATATGAACTCCAAACTTGAGGATCCTTTAATTTCACTGAATCAATGTCCACAATTCCCAAACCATCCGAATGCTTAAGTTTCTCCGAAATCATATCAATATCTGCACAATCCAATCAACTTACAATTAATGAAATCAGGAATTTATGAAAAGCTAAATTGCATGTCATCTTTCTTGTAAAAAATTTAATGAGAGCAATCACATAAATTGTAACTCTTCAGAACTTGAAGTTCCTTCAATAGAGTATAATTTTTTTATGGTGTCAGTGTATAAGATTTTTACAATGTCAACCAATTAAAAAATACACTAGGTATGACGTTTAAAGTAGTTGTTACAATAGTCAACATATTGCCATGCATGACAGTCTATGAGTGAATGACAGTTATATTCAAATTAAATCCATACTATAAGCATAAATACATAAACAGCCGTCAGGTAAAGTGATAAATAGCTTCTATATTAAGACCTGTAATCAGATAGCATTCAGTGCTTCTAGGTAATAATAGATATGGTGGAATATTTAAGATGATATTTTAGTAGATTGCATAAAAAGTTATAGATGAGAGTAAACGATTAAAAATGGAGACATACAGAAGAAAAGTGTACAAACTGCGTTACAAAGAAACAGTTACCTCATTCCAACAAGACAAGTACGATTATAAATGTCAATTTTACAATTATGATCTCGTAAATCGGTTAACTATAGTCTAATACAGCAGAAATGCATACAAGCAGTGAGACGAAATTATTGAAAAAACCTTTGTTCGGAGAGCTAAGGAGTTCATGGGACAGCATAGAGTCCTGCATTGAAAGCTGGGGACCTGCCATGACAGACATAGAAGGTGGCACTAGCTCTCTGTCTTCCAGCCTTTCAGCAACAACAGGTTCATGAGACTGTACCATCGACATTGTGGATAAATCTTTTGCTGACTTTGCTCTAACATCTTGAGTTGACAAAACTTGCATGGAGACATTGGAAGCTCCCTTTGTGTTTCGCTTCTTATTCTTATAACCTCCTCTTGTCTATATAGTGCGAAGATATCACTAACTTGTGTCAGGCAACTTAAAATTAACCTCCCCAATCTCTGAGTTTATTTTTTACAATCTAGTGATTCTCAAATTCATACAATCCCTGCTGAGCTACTCTTTTTTTATAAGAATCGAAGTGTTGGAGCATTACAATTTGAAACTATCACATGCACAATCAATAGTTGCAAATCGAAGTAGTGGAGCATTACAAATTCAAAACTATCTTGTTCGCAATCAATAGTCATAAAAATCGCAGTTTCAATCGTAATCATTGCAGTTACAAGTATTGTGGTATGAAATTATTTTATTCTTTAGGTCCGTGAATACGATCCGCAAATATATGACGGTTTCACTTCAAACTAATCTGACGTCGTCAGAGGTAAATAGATCTCAATGATTGTTTTCCTCAAGGATAAAAATCAAAAGCATTCGACCATGGGTGAATGCAGAAAAGAATCACATAGTTATTCTACTTACTTAGACCTTTTCTTTATAAGGATGGATAGATATTTTTCTGTTTTAAGATTATGTATAGTTTTCCACCTAACCAGATGCCTCCCGCATGCCTTTAAAATATCCCACATTATCCATTCACTCAACCACCAAGAGATAAGAGTAGAAAAATCGAACTTTGAATCTTTATTATTTATTTATTTATTTTACCACAAAAAAAAAAAAAGTGGCAGTTGGGCCCAGCTGTGGTTTTATTGCTGCCAATTATGCACGCTTGACAATTCATGTGAGCTGAATTTATGTTGCAATGGATGACTTTGCGCAATTGAAGAAGTCCATGTGAGTTAGAAAAAAAATAAAAATAAAAAATAAAAGCAGTGGATCATAGGTTTTAAAAATACGATCCAGGACCAGGACTGCGATTTTGGCCACAATGCCAAGGCTTTTAGGGTGTATGCCGCCTCAACTGTGACCACACAAAACAAAATTGCAACTCCAAAACCACAATTCAACTTGCACGGTATACCTTAAAGCGGGAGACAGCGCACTTATTGAGCTGCGGTTTTCTGTATTCATTGGTTACATCTGCCAGCGCTGCTCTGCTGCTCTTCTCCAATTTCCGCTGTTTCTTAAAGCATGGTCTTGAAGAGGCAGAGACCTCTCTCAAAGCTCTAGCCATTGCTCGCGTCACTCGAACACTGTCTCTCACACCGATTACAGCATTCTCTCTATCCATCTTTCATTCCTCAAGATCAACACCGACCTGAAAAATCAACAACGAACAAACCACCGTAACAATAAGACAATAATTTAAAAAAAAAAAAAAAAAAAAAAAAAAAACAAAAAAAAAA
>Ga0099823_1001389_pt1 | contig 19904 bp, 14 predicted proteins | sample CowpearedBW_FD_76831 | JGI IMG/M metagenome (GOLD analysis project Ga0099823, IMG submission 76831) | Root nodule microbial communities of legume samples collected from California, USA - Cow pea red BW | ecosystem: Host-associated > Plants > Roots > Nodule | place: USA: California | collected...
CGAGCGCTTCACGCGACGGCGCCTCCATCAGCTCCTCGCTGACGGACAGGCGCACGGGGTCGAGCAGGCGGACGCGGAGCTTCATGCGAGCGGGAACAGTCGGGGTGTCAGCGTGGCGGCTTCAGAGCTGGATGTCGGCGTCGTCGCCGGTGCCGCCCGCGACGCGGTCACGGCCGAAGCTGAACAGCTCGTAGTCCTTGCCGGGCTGCTGCGACGGGATGCGGTACTGGTAGGGCATGCCCCACGGGTCGTTGGGCAACTCGCCCTTGAGATAGGGGCCGCGCCAGCGCGGATCGTTGGCGTCGCTGCGCACCAGCGCGGCCAGGCCTTCGCCGGACTCCGGATAGCGGCCCATGTCGATGCGGTAGGCCTGCAGCGCCTTGTCGATGGCGTCCAGCTGCGCCTTCGCCGTCGTGACCTCGGAGCGCGAGATCTGGCTCAGGAAGCGCGGGCCGACGATGCCGGTGAGCAGGCCGATGATGAGGATCACCACCAGCAGCTCGAGCAGCGTGAAGCCGCGGGCGCGGCGGACGGTGCCTGGCCGCGGGGGGGCGAGGCGAGACGCCAGCCGGGAGGGAAGGGGCACGATGAGGGGCATGGGGTTCTGGTCCTTCATTGCTCGGAGTCCACGACGAACTTCCAATCGGAATAGCGGCGCGCGGCGGCCAGCCGCACGCCGGGGCGGCGCACGGGGCCGCTGATCAAGGGCTCGGCCTCGCTGAGGCTGTAGACGCCGCGCACGCGGCCGTCGTCGCCGCGCACGATGCCCCACTGGCCGGTGGCGCCGACCGGGTCCGGATAGAGCTGGCGAAGATGGCGCACGGTGCCGACGAAGCGCTCGTCGCGCTGCAGCTCCGCCAGTTCCTGCGGCAGGCGCTTGTCGGTGCCCGGCGAGCTGCGGCGGTAGCGTTCGAGCGCCTGCACGTAGAGCGTGCCGATGCGCAGCAGCTGCTGTTCCTTGTCGCGGCGGGCGTCGGCCGACCAGGACTGCGCCGCCACCGACAGCGCGAGCGAGGCCAGCGCCAGCAGCACGAGCACGGCGACGAGGCCATAGCCCCGGGCTGTTGACCGCCTCGCGGACGCGCGCTCACCACGACGCATAGCTGCTCCCGTCCGGCGCGATGCCGCGCGCGCCGCTGCGCACGTCGGCGATGCCCTCGCCATCGCCATTGGCATCGCCAGCGCGCGGGGGCACGGCCACCCAGCTGTCCGCGCGCTGCGTCACCGGGTCGAGCGGGATCGCGCGCAGGTAGCGGCGCTCGACCAGTTCGGGCAGCTCCTTCGGATAGCGGCCCTGGTCGCCGTAGAACTTGTCGATCGCGTCGCGCATCGCCTGCAGGTTGTGGCGCAGCGCGGTGTCGCGCGCGCGGTCCACGTGCTGCACATAGCGCGGCGCGGCGACGCTCAGCAGCAGCGCGAGCGCGGCCAGCACCACCAGCAGCTCGATGACGGTGAAGCCGCGTGCGCCGGCATGGCGATCGCGCGGGCAGACACGGCGCGTGACGCGACGAGCGATGCGATCCATGATGCGATGGTTGATGCGACGGTTGATGCGACGGTTGATGCGACGGTTGATGCGTTGACTCATGGCGGGTTTCACCATTGCTTCAGCGGCACGCCGTTGAGGCCGACGGCGGTGGACATCGAATGGACGTCGTAGACCTCGGGGCCCGGCTGCGGGTTGTCGGCATCGGACTGGTAGCCGCGCAGGCCCCAGCTCTGCTCGGCCGGCACGCCGGGTTCGGCGAAGGGATCGCGCGGCACGCGGCGCAGGAAGCGCATTGTCTGGCCCTGGCGGTCGGCGCGCGCGTCGGGCACTTCGACGGTCAGCTCGTGCAAGGTGGCGGGGTAGGGCGGGCGATCACCGGGGCCCAGCACGGCGCCGGCTTCGCGCGCGGCGCGATAGGCGTCGAGCGCATCGCGGATCTCCCAGAGCGCGCGCTTGAGCTCGCGCTCCTTCTCGCGTTGCACCGTCATCTCGGCCATCGGCAGCGCGAGCGAGGCCAGGAAGCCCAGGATCGCCAGGCACACGAGCAGCTCGATCAGCGTGAAGCCGCGCGCGCGCAGGCCTGCCGCGCGGCCATCGCGGCGGCGGGCTGAGGCGGACGCGCGGCGCGGTGCCATGGTTACTTCACCTCGATGACGGCGGGCATCGGCAGCACCGGCTGGCCGCTGCCCGGTTCGAGCGAGACCGGCTGCGCGGTGCCGACGCGCACCTCGGCGCGTCCCGCGGCGGTGGCCTTGAAGCGCAGCTTGAACACGCCGCCCGAGGACTCGCTCGCCGTGGCCGTGGCCTGGTTGCGCAGCACGCTGAGGTTGACGCGGCCGGCCTCGGCCCGTTTGCTGAAGCTGGTCACCGCGCCGCCGCTGCGGAAGTAGTTGTCCTCCTCGGCGTCGATCAGCGTCAGCTTGTCGGCGCTGTACTGGACTTCCGTCATGAGCCCGCGCAGCGACGCGTCGCGCAGGTCGACGCGGACCTCGATGGTCTCGCCGGCCTTGGCTTGGGCGGGCGCGGCCAGGGACATCGTCGGCGTCTTGCGCACGGGCAGCGCGGGCGGGCCGGCGGGCGTTGCCTGCGGCGCCACGGCGCCCGTGGCAGCAGCCGATGCCGGAGGCGCTGCGGGCGTGCCGGGTGTACCTGGCGTGCCGGGCGCGGGCGGCTTGGCCTCCGGCTGCGGCGTGTTGAACTGCAGGCCGCCGACCTGGCGCAGCTTGGGCGAGGCCTCGGTGCCGACCCACATCTCGGACTCGCTGGCGTTCAGGCGCTTGACGTTGCGCAGCACGCGCGGCGTGATGGCCAGCAGCAGCTCGGAGCGCTTGCCGTCGTCGAGCTGGCTGGAGAACAGGCGGCCGAGGACGGGGACGTCGCCGAGGCCGGGCACGCGGGTGGAGGTGGAGCGCTCGTCGCGGCTGATGAGGCCGGCGAGCAACTGCGTCTCGCCATCGCGCAGGCGCAGCAGCGTATTGGCGTTGCGGGTGCCGATCTGATAGGCGATCGAGCCGGCGGAGGTCTTGGTCGCGGTGCCGAGCGAGCTGACTTCCAGGCCGATCTTGATGGCGACCTCGTCGTCGGCGTAGACGGTGGGCTCGACCTCGAGCTTGAGGCCGACGTCCAGGTAGCTGATGTTCTCGGACACGAAGCCGCCGGTGCCGGTGGTGGTGGACACGATGGGGATCTTGTCGCCGATCATGACCTTGGCCTTCTCGCGGTTGCGCACGCGCAGCTTGGGATTGGCGAGGGTGGAGGTGTCGCCGACCTCGCGGCGCAGGTTGACGGTCAGGTTGTTCGGCGAGAAGCCGACGCCGATGCGGTCGCGGTTGATGTTCTGGAGATTGCCGACGGTCAACTGGTCGGTGCCCGCGGGCGCCAGTGGCGTGAGCGAGAACGAGGACGGCAGCTTGACGCCGAGTTCATTCAGCCGCGAGGCGCTGACCTCGAGCACTTCGACCTCAAGCAGCACCTCGGGCTCGGCGCTGTCGAAGACGGCGAGCAGGCGTTCGGCGAGCTGGATGTTCTCGGGCGAGTCGCGCAGCGCGAGCAGGTTGCTGCGCTCGTCGACGAAGGGTTCGCGGATCTTGAGCATGGCCTTGAGGAAGGCGGCGGCGCCCTTGGGATCGCTGTTGGCGAGGTTGAACACGCGCACCAGTTGCTCCTGGTACTCGCGGTGTTTCTCGGCGGTGTTGGGATAGATGACGACGGTGCGCGCGTCGATGACCTTCTTGGCCAGCTGGTTGCTGGAGGTGATCAGGTCCAGCGCGTCCTCGACCTTGGCCTGGCGCAGCAGCACGGTGACGCGCACGTCGGCGCGCACGTCGCGGTCGAGCACGAAGTTGATGCCGCTGTGGCGGGTGACGACGTCGAGCACGGTGCGCAGGCTGGCGTCGCGGAAGTCGAGCGAGATCGGTCGCGACTCGGTCAGCACGCCGTTGAGCGCCTGGACCTGGGCGGCGCGCTGCTCGCTGAGCAGCCGGCGCTGCAGGTCCTGGAGGCCGCCGTGGCGGGGATTGTCCTTGAGCGCCTGTTCGAGCACGCGCAGCGCGCGATCGGGCTGGCGGGCGTCGACCCATTGCTGCGCGGCGGCGAGGTCGGCGGCGCCCTTGCGCTCGAGCTCCATGTCGGCGAGCAGCGATTGCACGCGCACGTTGGCGGGATCGAGTTCGAGCGCCTGGCGCAGCGTGGCGGCGGCCTCGTCGAACTGGCCGGCGGCGCGCTGCGCGAGCGCCTGCGAGGTCAGGCGGGTCTGCGTGTCGGCGCGGGCGCGCAGCAGCGCGGTGCGCAGCGGGGTGCTGTCGGGGTACTCCTTGAGGCCGTTCTCGAGCGTGGCCATGGCCTGCTGGTACTGGCCGTCGGCCATGGCCTTGCGGGACTCGTCGCGGATGCGGGTCTCGGCGCAGCCGGCCAGGAGCAGCAGCACTGCGAGCGCGGCGGCGGTGCAGGCGGCCGGATGCCGGGCGGAGCGGAAGCGGACGGGGCGTGAGGACATCGGAGCGGGCGGATCAGGGAGCGGGCGCGGCCGGCGGGATGCGGATGACGGCGCGTTGCTGCAGGGGTTCGTAGACGAGGCGGACCTCGTCGTCGGTGATCGATTCGACGCGGTAGCCCTCGTCGAGCCGGGTGCCGGCCTCGACGAGCAGGTCCTTGTCGGCGCGGGCGAGGTAGACCTTGCGCTGGCCTTGAGGGTCGATGAGCTGGCCGAGGTAGCGGTAGTTCAGCGGCGGCGCCTGGGGCGGGGGAGGCGGCGGTGGCGGAGGAGGGGGCGGCGGTGGCGGCGGCTGAGGGATCGAGAACGGGTCGCGGTCGGCGGGCTCGAGCGGGTGCTCGGGCAGGCGCGGCGGGACGGCGGGCAGCGGCGCGGTCGCGCCGGGACGCGAGGTGGCCGCCGCGATCGGGGGACGCGGCGCGGGCGTGGTCGGCAGGCTCTGCCCGGCGGGAGACGGCGCGGTCGCGGCGACCAGCGGAGGATCGGCAGGCGAGAGCAAGGCCCAGGCGCTGGCCGCGGCGCTCAGGCCGAGCGCCCAGCGCAGGCCAGGGCGCAGGCCGGGCGCGGGAGCGTCCGGGGTCGTTGTGGTCGAGCGCTTGAACATCGACGCGCTTTCAACGGCCGGCCACAGGCGCGGAGGCCGATGACGACGGGGATGCAGGCTGCGAGGCCGAGGTCGCGACCGGGTTGGCGGCCGATGTCGAGACTGTTGCTGAGCCCGAGGTCGGCTCTGCCAGGGGGCGGCTCAACCAGGTGGCGACGACGCGCGCTTCCAGGTCGCCGCCCGCGGGGCTTGCGATGGCGCCGGGCGCGGCGGCGCTCGCTCGGCGAAGGGACAGCTGTTGAAGCACGGCCTGCTGCGCGTCGCGGCCGAGGACCTCGGCGAGCACCGTCTTGATCGCGGCATAGCTGCCGCGCAGGTTGACGTCGAGGTTCATGCGGCCAAGGGTGTTGGCGGTTGGCGGCTGCTGCGAGGCGGAGATCGTCGTGACGAGCACCGACTGCGACTCGGCGGCTTCACGCAGATGGGTGACGGCGCGTGCGGAAGACTGCGTCAGCGGCAGGCGCGTGGCGAAGGGCGACGCGTCGACGGGTGGAGCGGCGGCGACCTTCGCGCGCAGGTCGATGAGCTCGGTGTGGGCGGCCTTGTCCTGCGCGATGGCGAGGCGCTCAGCTTGACGGGCGGCGAAGAGCAGGGCGCCGGTGAGCAACGGCGGTACCAGCGCGAGGCCGATCCACACGGGAGTCGGCGCGCGCGAGGCGCGTTGCTTGAGCGCGGCGACGTCCGTCAAGGCGCGCCAGTCGATCGAGGTCAGGCGCATGACGGGACGGGGAGGAGGGCGCGGAGGACGGGATGCGGCGATCCGGCCGGGACTGCTGCCGAATGCATGGGAGCGGGCGGCTCAGCGAGCGGGAGCGGACACGGCGCGACGCGCGGCTGCGCCTCGCGTGACGCGCGACAGTGCGCTCGAGGCGCGATGGATGGAAATGTTCATGGAGCCCTCCCGTCTTGGCGGCGCGTGCACGCACCGCATGGCCTTGATCTTCTTTGCGGCCAGGGCGCGACTGTATCGCGTTGGCTCGATGAATTGCCGTGCTCCGCGCGCGCAAGAGGCGGTTCTCGCCGTTGAATTTCAAACATCACCAAGATGTCACCGCTTGAGATCAAGGGTTCGGATGGTCAGCAATGCAGGGTTTTCCCCGCGAAATTCAATGGTCTGACGATTCGTATAGTCCGCGCTTCGACCGAGAATACCGAGTACCGCGAGGGAGGACGGCCAACTGATCCGCGGCTCACGCGGTACCACGGCGCTCGGAGACCAGGTCTTCCGCGAGAAGGTATATGCAGCGGCGGCAAATTAAAAGAAGATGATCGCAGAAAAATCCCTTCTGTAGCGTTCTCTGCAGGAGCGCAAATTCTTCTTGTGGCCGTGCTGGAACGATGGCTTGCGGCCTTTTGGATGGTCTATGAATTCATGGGGTACGAAACTCCCGCGTTCATTACCCTGGGGCGGCAAACTGCATCGCTCGTGATTCTCGCGGCATTGACAGGCGGAGGAATCAGCCTCGTAATGATTGAAGTCGCTGGGTCACATATCAAACGCCGAATGGAGTAATGCATGCGTCATGTTTATTCAAGGACTCTTTGCTCTTTGGTTTTCATGGCGGCAAGTGGTTCCGGCTTTGCCTCCGAAAACGGCGTAGAAAAGGCGCTAGGCTCATCCGCTCCACCGCCAAGCCCGTGCTTGATTGAACGTGGGGCATGGTGCGTTGTCATGGGGTAGCAAGTATTTCAATGACTCCAACGGATGGAACTGGTCCGAATGTCTGGAGATTCTTAGGCGTACTTTCAAAGACTGCATACCTTGAAGTTCGGGAACCACTCGATTGTCGAAATATGCGTTCTGACATAATCTCGCTGATGCAGCGTGTGGTGAAGGAAAACTCGGTCCTCGGATTCGGAGGCAAGTTTCTCAATAAGAGTAGAACTGAGTTGAGAGCACGATTCCGCAGAGGCATCTTCCGCTTTTTGGCCTCGGCGCCACTGCAGTCATATGGATGTGGAGCCCGTCAGGCACTTGAAAAGCGCAGCAATCATGAGGTGAGTTGTGGAAAATCCGAGCTGCGTTTTTGATCTCTCCAATGAAGGAGAGGAAGAAATTTTTCTTTATCTTGAGCCGGAAGGGACGGAGTTTCTTCTTCGGCCTCATTGCAAAGTCAAATTTCATCTATTCGGGACGAATAATCCAATTGAGATGAAACATTGGATTCGTCCAGAAGATCGAAAGGCCGCCATATCCGTTTGGCCCGTCTCGGGAGAATTTGATCTATTTATTGACGGTCGCAGCGTATGGGAAAACACGGGATGACTTGATGGAGTTATAGGTTCTACCCAAAATCCACTGGAGGCGGAGTGCCCGGTGCGCCGTCTGGAGTACCCTCTGCTTCCGTTTCGATTTTCGACAAAGTCGTTGCAAAACTGCGATTTCTGGGAGAGTGACTTGATCCGCAATCAGCCCCCACGTTTTGATGATCTGATCATTCCAAATGCCACGCTTCCCTCAATGGTATTGAGGAGAGTCAAAGTCCGAGGGATACTGAACTGACTCAAAGTCTTGGTGCTGGCTTTCTCGCCAAATTGCTACAAAACTATAGTACCTGAAGGCGCGGAGTTCGCTCTACGCCCCAATTGCAAGGTTGAATTTCATTTCTCCGGAGTAGATGATCCAATCGGCGGTGGACTAAAAGGATGGGGCCATGCGACTCTTTGAGTTGGGCTCTCCTTGGCCATATTGGGAAACCTCTCAATTGTTGATCGCTTCTTCAACCGCGGTAGCAGGGACAGGATCGGAAAATGACTTTTGGGTCGATCACTTTTGGAGAAAGGCAGAGTTTCGCGATCGAACTGCACTTGTACTTCGATGACGCCAATCCATGCATTGGCGCGAAGTTCTTTTACTGGGTTGTAGGGGCGCGCTTTGGCGGGCAAGAGCCTGCGTACATTGATGATCTCGATGCCTCTTATGGTTATCTGGCTCGCGGCACCATTAATATGGATGAACAAATCCTTTTCAATTGCGAGCGAGGAGCGCTTGCTCGGTGTCTAGCAAAGATTCTTCAAGATGGCGCTCTATCGGATTCGACGCTTGACAGCATTTTTCGATGCAACCTCTGGTTTCATCAGGCGCTCGGCGACATTCGGATTATTGCTCCAGCTTCAGGCGATCAAGTTCGGATATTTGGATTGGTAGATGACTTCAACGCGATCGCGTTTGACGTAGTGATGCCGCGAAAATGCGTCGATGCCGTTCTATTTGAGGCAGGTGTGCATTTGGCGGCTAGGGCAAATGAGCTACTCAAAGGCGACATCCCTTGATCGCCTCCTTGCAGTAAGCTTTATTCCTTCTTCAGATGGCTCGATTGAGTGCCGGCGCCATATCAGAGATGGGAGAAAGGCTGAATTTCGAAGGCTGGCAATCACCCCTCCCTGAAATACCTCAACCCCGCCAGATCCGGAAACGTCGTCGGCCGTTTCGCCTGCGCCGCCGCGAACGCCTCCATCAGATTCCGGTTCTGCCAGATCGCCGCCTGCAACCACCCCATCTGCTGCAGGCTGTCCTTCACGCCGTGATCCCTCGCATAGTGAATCGCCTGCTTGCTTCCCCACACCGCCACGGGCGGTTTCTGCGCGATCTCCTTGGCGCATTGCAGCGCCGCCTCCACCGCCTCCGCCTGGCTGGCAAACACCTCGTTCACCAGCCCCACCGCCTGCGCCCGCGCCGCCGGCATCCTCCGCCCCGTATACGCGAGCTCCTTCACCACTCCCAGCGGTATAAGCTTCGGCAGCCGCTGCAGCGTCCCGAGATCCGCCGCCATGCCGATGTTGATCTCCTGGATGCAGAAGAACGCGCCCGTCTCCGCATACCGGATGTCGCACGCCGCGACCAGATCCACCGCGCCGCCGATGCACCCGCCCTGGATCGCCGCGATCGTCGGCACGCGCAGGTCGTCGAGCTTGTTGAACGCCTGCTGCATGTCCGCGAGCAGGTCCACGATCGCCGCGCGACCTTCCGCGCTGCGGTCATCGAGCTGGATCCCGCCGCTCTGGAACACGTCCAGCGACATCCCCGCAGAGAAATGCTTTCCCGTCGACGAAATCACCAGCGCCCTCAGCGTCGAGCTGCGATGCAGCTCGTCGAGCACCGATTCCAGCTCGCGCCACAGCTGCGGCGACATCGTGTTCATCGCCTCCGGACGATTCAGCACCAGGTGGCCGACGCCGGCCTCTTCGGTCAGAGCTAGGCATTCCATGCGGGTCTCCTTTGCTTGTCATGCATGGGGAACGGGCCATGCTAGCGGGAGACCCCCAGGCGCCGCGTCATCGACGCGACGCCCGCTTGCGATTGGAGAGCGCTCTCGAACCCGGCATCCCGCACGGGTCCTCGAGCGCCGCGCTACTGCGGCGCTCGCGCCTTCGCATCGTTGAAGGAGTTTTCGCGCCGGCAAGATTCCAGGCCGAGGCCACGCATAAGGTCTACGGAAACGGCTTCGACACCGACGCCAATCGCCGACACGCCTGGCAGCACAGATGAGCATCAACAATCTTCGCAACCTCTTCCGGACGAATCGCACACCCTCTGCGGAATCCAGTAGCTCGCCAGCGCAACGCCGAGAGACGGCCCCCGAGGCACGAGCCTCGCAAGCCGCGCCAGCATCGCCTTACGGCATTCCGACCGGGCGGCGCCATCAGGCTGCGACCACGGCTGAAGATGGACGCAGGCACCGGGTGCAGATCGGCAACCCCACGCCACGGAGCGATGCAGCACGCCTCTCTGGGGCGGCCGCTGGCGCGACCGTGGCAGGCCCTGGGCGCATGCCAAACCGTGAAGTGGTGGAAGGCGCGTTGCGCATATTGGGCGGGACAGACCGCTCCAACATCACAGGCATGAGCAATCAAGACGTGCTTCACGTAACCAATCACGTCCACCAGATCGGCATGCTGCCCCCATCTCGCCTCGACCCGAGGGTCGTCGAAGCTGCGCAGCGAGGCAGCGGCAGCGCGGAACAACTAGTGCGCAATCTGTTGGCGTTGGTGACGTCAGACTCCCCGGTATTGCCGCGACGCCAGAGATCCGAAACACGTCCTGGCGATCAGCTGTCGGCCTCGGCCTCCGCAAATCGGCCTGATCGAGCGACCAGCCGCCCCAACCATACGAACATGCCAAGCCCGGACGTTCTGACCAATGCCGACGCGCGCACAGCGATGTTGCATGACGCCATGGACATGCTCACTGGAATGCACGACATCGACTTGACGGCCGTGGCGGGCCGCAACACGCAAAACCTGATCGACCATCTGCAGGACATCTACTCGCCGCCCCCTGACGGTCTGAATGCGCAAGTGGCAAGAGCCGCGAGCCGGGCGCACGGTGACCCCGAGCAGTTGGTGCTCAACCTGCTGCGTCTTGTGACCAGGAAGGAACCGGTGTTGTCCTTGCGAGCGACCTCATCGGCTCAGCCGCCGACGTTGCCGAGCGCAGAAGTGATTGGTGATGCAGTCGTGCTGGTAGCGCGCGGCACAGGCATGCCGCAGGCCACCGGGCAAAACCGGCGCGATGTGGCCGCTCATCTGCGAGACATCGCGGTGCAGCCTTTGTCGTCATTGCATGCCGGCGTGCGACAGGCGGCGCAACGGTGGCACGACAACCCGCAACAGCTGGCCAGCAGTCTGCTGACCCTTGTGACCGCGAACCCGCCGGTGCTGTCGAACAACCCGACCTCGAACAACTCACGCGGGCCACGAACCTGACTTCCGGAAGCGTGGCCGCCAGACGCTCGGCCGCCGCGTCATCGACGCGACGCCCGCTTGCGATTGGAGAGCGCTCTCGAACCCGGCATCCCGCGCGGGTCCTCGAGCGCCGCGCTCACGCGCCCACCAGTTCCTCGGCCGGGCCGAAGAATTCATAGCGCAGCCGCGCCGCCGGCACGCCCAGCTTGCGGCCCGCCTGGTACACGGCCTTCATGAAGGGCTTCGGGCCCAGCAGATACACGTCGACATCGCGGTCCTCCGGCAGGTGCCGCGCCAGCAGCGCATCGGTCACGAGGCCGATTTCATGCGGGTCGTCGCCCTCGCGCGGCGCGTCGTAGACGTACATCGTCTCGACGTTGTCGTGCGCCGCGGCCAGCAGGTCCACGCGCTCCCGGAACGCATGCACGCCGCCGTGACGCGCCGCATGGATGAAGCGGATCGGCCGTCCGCTGGCCGCCGCCGACTCCAGCATCGACATCGCCGGCGTGATGCCCACACCGCCCGTGACCAGCACCAGCGGCCGCGTCGACGAGCCGTCCAGCGTGAACTCGCCCGCGGGCGCCTGCACCTGGATCGTCGCGCCGGCCTCGACGTGGTCGTGCATCCAGTTGGACACCAGCCCGCCTTCCTCGCGCTTGATGCTGACGCGGAACCAGGGCTTGCCCGGCGCATCCGACAGCGAGTAGTTGCGGCGCACCGTGCGGCCTTCGATGTCCAGCACCAGCGTCAGGTATTGCCCCGGCAGGAACACCGGCAGCGGCCCGCCGTCCTTGGGCTCCAGGTAGAACGAAGTGATCAGCTCGCTCTCGCGCTCCTTGCGCGCGACCACCATCTCGCGCTGACCGCGCCAGCCGCCACGCCGCGCCGCGGTCGCGGCATAGACCTGCTCCTCGGCGTCGATCAGCAGCTTGGCCAGCGCGCCATAGGCCTCGGCCCAGGCGCCGAGGATCTCGTCGGTGGCGACATCCGCGCCCAGCACCTCGCGGATCGCGCGCAGCAGGCATTGGCCAACGATGGGGTAATGCTCCGGCTGCACGCCCAGCGCGACATGCTTCTGGATGATGCGGGGCAGGGCAGGGGCCAGTTCATGCACCCGGTCGATGTGACTCGCATACGCGAGCACCGCACCCGCCAGCGCGCGGGCCTGCGTGCCTTGCGCCTGATGCGCCTGGTTGAAGAAGGCGTTCAGCTCCGGGTGCTCGGACAGCATCACGCGGTAGAAATGACGCGTGATCTCCTCGCCGCGCGATTGCAGCAGCGGCACCGTGGCCTGGATCAGGGCAATGGTCTGAGGCGAAAACATGAGATCTGGAACTCCGGTCTCGTTGAGATGACCTCTTCTCATCACGATTCGTGCCAGCGTTGCAAGACGCCGCCGCCCGCCGTAACCCCTTGATCGTCAAGGACTCGCGCGATCCATCGACTCGGGATGGGTCAAAATGACCGACACTGCGCCGCTGTCGAATTGACCGCATCCAGGTTGGATTGACCATGGACTCCCGCTACCGCCAACTGCTTGCCGCCGTGCGCGGCCTGGTGCCCTGCGACGCCGCCGCGCTGCTGCGCCTGCTGCCCGATGAAGGCTCGCCGGTGCTGCAGCCGGTCGCCGTCGACGGACTCTCGGAAGAGGCGCTCGGGCGGCGCTTTCCGGCTTCCGCGCACCCGCGGCTCGCCCGCTTGCTGCAAAGCGGCAATGGCCTGCGCTTCGCATCCGATGCCGGCCTTCCGGATCCCTACGACGGACTGCTCGAGCATCAGCAGGAGCTCCAGGCCGTGCACGACTGCATGGGCGCGCCGCTGCGCGTCGACGGCCGCATCTGGGGACTGGTGACGCTGGACGCGCTCGATCCGGACGCCGTCGACGGCGTCGATCCGCAACGCCTCGCGAGCGTGGTGCGCATGCTCGAAGCCGGCATCGCGGCCGAGGAAACCATCGCCGCGATGGCCCGCCGCGCCGAGCAGGAACAGGCGCTCGCCCGCGCCAGCCAGCGCGGCGGCACGCGCGAGCTGCTCGGCCGCAGCGCCGCGATGGTCCGGCTGCGCCAGGAGATCGATACCGTCGCCGGCTCCGACCTCACCGTGCTGATCCTCGGCGAGACCGGCGTGGGCAAGGAACTCGTGGCCGAGCGGCTGCATGCGCGCTCGGCACGCCACGACCGGCCGCTGGTGCAGATCAATTGCGCCGCGCTGCCCGAGACGCTCGCCGACAGCGAGCTCTTCGGCCACAAGCGCGGCGCCTTCACCGGCGCCGTCGCGGATCGCGCGGGCAAGTTCGAACTGGCCGATGGCGGCACGCTGCTGCTCGACGAGGTGGGGGAGCTGCCGCTGCCCGTGCAGGCCAAGCTGCTGCGCGTGCTGCAGAGCGGCGATGTGCAACGCCCCGGCAGCGATCGCGTCCAGCGCGTCGACGTGCGCGTGCTCGCCGCCACCAACCGCGATCTGCGCGAGGAGGTGGCCCGCGGCCGCTTCCGCGCCGACCTGTATCACCGGCTCTCCGTCTACCCGCTGCGCGTGCCGCCGCTGCGCGAGCGCGGCCGCGATGTGCTGACGCTCGCCGGCGGCTTCCTGGAGGAGAACCAGCATCGCCTGGGCGCGCGCAACCTGCGCCTGTCGCCGGCGGCGTCGCAGGCGCTGCTCGCCCACGACTGGCCGGGCAACGTGCGCGAGCTCGAGCACCTCATCAGCCGCGCGGCGCTGCGCGCGCGGGCCGCCGCGGGCCGGGGAGGGCGCTGGATCGCGATCGAGCCGGAGCACCTCGGGTTGTCCCTGACGCCGGCCGCGAGTCAGGCCTTGCCCTCGGCCGTGCGAGCGCCGTCCCCCTCGGACGGGGCAGCCATGGCACCCGGAATGCCCCCGGAGGAACATCCGGTCCTGCCGGCGGGCGCGGGCCTGCGCGAAGCCACCGAGCGCTTCCAGCGCCAGTGGATCGAACAGGCCCTGCAGCGGCACGGCGGTGCGATGGCCGCCGCGGCGCGCGAGGCGGGCATGGACCGGAGCAACTTTCAACGCCTGGCCAAACGGCTGGGCGTGAAGACTTGAAGGCATGAGGCGCCGGACGATCGGGCCGGCGGCCTGCGATGGACGGGACAACAGGGATGACCGGCTGACGGGCCACAGAGTCCGCAACCGAGGATGCGATTGGAGACCCCGCTTTGGGAATCGAAGACGACGACGTGCGACGCCTGCATCAGGCCGGCGATGCGGTCTACCGCCGCCTGGTGGAAGGCGTGCTGGACTACGCGATCTTTCTGCTGACGCCCGCAGGCCGCATCGCCACGTGGAACGCAGGCGCCCAGCGCATCAAGGGCTACACGGCCGAGGAGGTGATCGGCCGGCATTTCTCGGTCTTCTACACCCCGCCCGACATCGAGCGCGGCTGGCCCGACGAGGAACTGCGGCTGGCGCGCCGCGACGGCCGCTTCGAGGACGAAGGCTGGCGCGTGCGCAAGGACGGCACGACCTTCTGGGCCAACGTGGTGATCACGGCGATCTTCCATTCCGACGGCAACCTGCTCGGCTACGCCAAGGTCACCCGCGACCTGACCGCCCGCATGGAACGCGAACGCGAGCAGCGGCGCATGGCCGAGCTGGTCGAGGAAAGCCGCCGCATGACCGAGTTCATCGCGATGCTCTCGCATGAGATCCGCAATCCGCTGGCGCCGATCATGAACGTGCTGGCGCTGCTCGGCCGAGAGAGCCTGAGCGCCCGCGGCGAGTGGTGCGTGGAAGTGGCCAACAAGCAGGTCCGGCAGATCAACCGGCTGGTGGAGGACCTGCTCGACGTGAGCCGCGTGACGACCGGGAAGGTGCGCCTGTCCGTGGCCCCGCTCGAACTCGGCGCGGTCGTGCGCGACGCCGTCGAAGGCATGCGCCCCGCAGCCGATGAGCGCGAACAACTGCTCAGCGCGCACCTGCCGCGGGAGGCGCTGCGACTCACCGGGGATCGCACCCGGCTCATCCAGCTGGTGTCCAACCTCTTGAACAACGCCATCAAATTCACGCAGCGGGGCGGGAGGATCAGCGTCGACCTCCGGCGCGAAGGCGAGGAGGCCGTGTTGACCGTGACCGACAACGGCATGGGCATGACCGCCGAAACCCTGGAACGCGCGTTCGAACCGTTCTCGCAAGGCGCGGAACAGGCGCGCGGCGCAGGCGGCGGGCTCGGGCTGGGACTGGCGCTGGTGCGCTCCATCGCCGACTTGCATGGCGGACGCGCCGCAGCCAGCAGCGGCGGGCCAGGGCAGGGCAGCACCGTCCTCGTGAGGCTGCCGTTGAGCGCCGGCCCGCCCGGCAGTCATTGACTGCGGGTCGGGGCCTGCGGTTACAGCGAGCGCAACCAGGCGAGCAGGGCGTCGCGATCAGACTTCGGCAGTTGCTCGAAGCGCTGGCGAGACTTCTCGGCTTCGCCGCCATGCCACAGGATGGCCTCGGTCAGCGTGCGGGCTCGGCCGTCATGCAGATAGCCGACCGGGGTCGAGGCCTGCACCTTGTCCGTGTAACCAATGCCCCACAGCGGCGAAGTGCGCCACATCGCACCCTGCGCCTGTCCCTCCGGCAGACTGTCCGCCAGCGCCGGACCCATGTCGTGCAGCAGCAGGTCGGTGAAGGGACGGATCGTCTGATCACGCAGCTCGGCGAACGGATGGTTCTTGCCCGTCTTCATCTCGGCCGTGTGGCAAGCCGCGCAACGCAGCGCATCGAAGACCTTGCGGCCCGCCTGCACCTGCACCGCATCGACACGATGCTCCTCCGTCGGCATCACCCCCTTGGGGAAACCACTCGCCAGGCTGCGCTGCGCCGGTACCGCCAGCAGCTGCATGTACTGCGTCAGCGCCGTCAGGTCCGCCTCCTGGATGCCCTTCTGCGCCGGCGCCTTGCGGCACCCCGCCGGGTCCGTCGCGCAGCTGCGGTTCGGGAACACCGGCGAGGTCACCGACATGTCGTTCAGCAGCGCCGCGGCCGCCTGGTGACGCACGCTCGCCTTGTAGGCCTTCCAGCCGAAACGGCCCAGGCGCGTCGCCCCCGTCTCGGGATCGAAGACGAAGTTCGCCTTGCCCAGCACGCCATCGACGTCCGGCTGATTGCGCACGCGCGCCAGGATGTCCGCCTCGGGCACCGCCTCCAGCAGGCCGACACCGATCATCGGCTGCGCCGCGCGCGCCGACCACAGCTGCGGGACCGGACCGTCGAAGCCGAACTTGGGCTTGCGCAGCTCGACCTTGGTGCCATCGGCCAGCGTGACGCTGCGCGTCTCGAAGCCGACCACCCGCACGCCATTGCCCCAGTCCTGCGGCACGCCGCTGGCGGAGAGCGCATTCATCTGGATCGCCGAGCCATAGCGCGGATCCGGACGCACCGCGCCATCGGCGCCACGCACCGCGACATGGAAGGACATGCGGTCCATGCGCTGGTCCACCGCGAACGGCGCCGGGCTGCGGCCGTTGTTGGTGTGGCACTGCACGCAGGCCGTGGCGCTGAAGCGCGGCCCCGCCAGGTTCTGGATCGAGGTCATCGGGTCGTTGCCCGCTTCCGCATGCGCGCCGGTGATGAAGCTGCTGTGCACCGTGCGGCGGCCTTCGACGAATCGCTGCAGGTTCTGCATGCCGATGTTGTTGAAGGGCTGCTGGAACATCCGGAAGCCTTCATCCGAATAGTTGTACGAGACCGAGCCCAGACCGCCCGACCAGGTCGACTCCGGCAGCGGCACGCTGTTCAGGCGCGGCTGCACGCCGTACCAGGGCTGCAGGCCGCTGCCCATGACGTAGATGACCTCGGAGGTGTAGTAGCGGAAGTCGCCCTTGTCCCCGATCGCGTCCATCGCGGCGCGGCTGGAGAAGAAGGAGCCCGTGAACTCGATCGCCTCGCCCAGCTTGAGCGGCCGCGCCGGGATGTTGACGCCATTGGGCACCAGCACGCCATCGGCATTGGGCGCCAGGTCCGAGTGGCCCGGCATGTTGTCCAGCACGACGGAGCAGCCGTCATTGGCGCCGATGACGCCCTTGTAGCCCGTGGTCGGCTTGAGCAGCGCGTTCTGCGGCGGCTTGGGCACGACCGGGCAGGAGGTCAGGTCCTTGAAGCCGTCGGTGTAGGTGGTCGGGTCCAGCAGTTGGCCCGGGGACATCCAGCCGTAGCCGGTGACGTTGGGATCGTCGATGCGGCGGAAGAAGGAATGGCCGCCCCCGCGCTGCGCCTGCGGGAAGTACTGGTTGACGATCAGACGCGGCTTGGTGACGCCGGCAACGCGGCTGTTGTCGATGAACTCCACGCCCCAGGTGCGGTTCCTGAAGTAGTTGCCGACGAAGTTCATGTAGTTGCCCGGGCCCTTGTCGACCGGGTTGCCCTGCGCATCGACGGTCTCGTTGGGACCGAAGCCGATTTCGTTCCAGGCTTCGCCGCGCTCGCGGCCGTGACGGCCCACGCCACGCTGGCCGAAACGCGTGACCAGCGTGCCGTCGGGCAGCGTGAACTGGATCGTCTCGATCGGCGCCTGCGGCTGGAACAGCGCCGTCAGATTCGCGCCATCGGCCGGGGAGGGGAAGGGCGTGGTGGTGGCGGCCGGGATGCTGTTGTCGCTGCCGGTGGTCTTGAACTCGACCTCGAAGAGCGAGTAGCCGTACTGCGTCGCGCGGGCGATGCCCTGCAGGCGGACGAAGCGCGTGGTGACGCCGAGGTTGAAGTACTCCTCGGTGCCGCCCTGGCCGCTGCGTTGCTCGCGCAACTGGGTCCAGGCCTTGCCGTCGCTGGAGACCTGGATCGCGTAGGCCTTGCCGTAGGCGTTCTCCCAGACCAGCTTCATGTAGCCCAGCGGCTGCGCGGTGCCGAAGTCGTACTGGATCCACGCGCCGTCCTCGGGCTTGCTGGCCCAGCGCGAGGACAGGTTGCCGTCGATGGTGTTGCCCGCGGCCAAGCCGCCGTTCTCGGCACTGGAGGCCAGCGCCGACACCGGCTTGATGGCGACGCCCGGCTTGCTGATATCACCCGGCTGCGTGTCAGGCGGCGTGGTGGGGGGCGTGGTCGGATCGGTCGGCGGAACCGGGGTGCCGGTGAAGGCCTGGATCTCGAAGATCGAGTATCCGTAGCCCGTCGAGCGCGCCAGCCCCTGCACGCGCAGGTAGCGGCCCTGGCCCGCGAGGCCGGTGAGGTCCTCGGTGCCGCCGGCGCTGTTGTCGATGGTCTTGATCGTGGTCCAGGTCTTGCTGTCCTCGGACGTCTGCAGCGCGTAGCGCGTGGCGTGGGCGTTCTCCCACTGGATGCGCACACGATTGATGGCGACGCTGCTGCCGTAGTCCAGCGTGAGCCATTCGTTGTCGCTGAAGGCCGAGCCCCAGCGGCTGTTGTCGTCGTGGTCGATGGCCTTGACGGCGCTCAGGTCGCCGCGCTCCATCGAACTGGCGGTGGCCGCGACGGGCGTCAGCGCCGTCTCGCTGCCGTTGTCGCCGGCCTGCGCCTTGGCGCGCGCGGCCGCGTCGGCGCTGCCGCCGTCCTGCGACGCGACCTGCGCCGCCGGGTCCTGCTGCGCGCCACCGCCGCCGCCGCATGCGGCCAGCAGCGCGCTGCCCAGCAACGCGGGGACGACGGCCCTGCCCATCGTCGTTCCGAATCTCTTCAATGCCATGGTGGTTCCCTCCCGTGCCTGCGCCGGTGTGATTGGTCTGTCCCCCATGCAGGGGGCTTGCGGCGCGGAGTGTCCTCGTCTGATTTGCCACCCGGCAAGTTTTAATGTGTGTCCAAATGCTCACCAAACCTTCACCAAGCCCAAAGAGAGCTGGCTGATGGCAACGGCATGATGGCGGGCATGAGCACTTCGGACTCCTCCTCACCCCGGCGGCGCGAGCAGCAGCGCGCGGTGGACACCAAGCAGGCGATCCTGCGGACCGCGCTGAAGGAGTTCGCCGAACGCGGATTCGAGGCCGCCAGCATGCGGGCGATTGCCGAGCAGAGCGGACTGACGCATCAGCTGATCTGCTATCACTTCCAGTCCAAGGAGGTGCTGTGGCAAGCCGTGGCGACGCTGGTCTACGAGGAGCTCGCGCGCGGCCGTGAGGCGCTGCTGGCGCAAAGCCGGCCGGAGCGGGCGATCGATCAGCTGCGGCAGGAATTCGTGGCGTACTTCCGGTTCTCGATCGAGCAACCGCACCTGCACCGTTTCCTGCTGCAGCGGCGCGAAGGAAGCCAGTGCGAGGACCGCCAGGACTGGCTGGCGCAGGAGTTCCTGCGGCCGCATTTCGGCCGCGTGAAGCCGCTGATCAAGGCGGCGCAGAAGTCGGGCGATCTGCCGAAGGGAGATCCGGCGCTGCTGTTCTATGCGGTGATCTCGCTGGCCAACACGCTGGCGATGATGGGCGCCGACATCGAAGCCACCACGGAGCGGGCCGCCACCGATCCCAAGACGGTGAGGGAGTTCCTGAAGCTGATGGATGCCTTGGTGTTCAAGCGATGAGCGCCAAAGACGCCCGCACCGGGTGATCGAAGCCGCGCACGCGCCGCTTAGTCATTCTTGCTCACAATGTGCATTATGTGATCGAAGAGGCGCGGGCTTTGGCGCCGGGCTTGGGACAAGGTTCGTGTCGGACGCTGATGGCCGCATTGACCCGTGCGCGCCAAGCCACGCCATCGACTTCCGTGATCAATTGGCGAGATCTCCCACTCGATCACGCGCCGTTATGACCCCTGCGCGCTTGCGCCTTAGCGTGACGCCTATCAACGAAATCCACCGAAATCATGATGTCCAAGCTCGAGGCGGAACGCGCGACCCGTGACGATTCTCCGGATACACACCGGCGGCTGCTGACCTTGGGCGTCGGTCTGTTCCCGATCCTGCCGCTTCTGCCGGGATGCGGTGGCGGCCCGGTCAGCGAGGCCGGCACCCCGGTAGTAGGCACCGCGGACAGTGCGAACAGTGCGGCAGATGGCATCGCGACGCCGACGCCGCGCGACACGACGCCGGATCCTCTGCCCGGCGATCCGATCCCCGCGCCCGCCCCGGCCCCGGCGCCTCCTCCCGCGGCGACCGAGCCTTTGCCGCCCGCTGCACCTGCACCTGCGCCAGCGCCAGCGCTCGCACCCACACCCGCACCTGCGCCCGCGCCTGCGCCTGCACCTGCGCCTGCACC
>Ga0099823_1001390_pt1 | contig 19901 bp, 13 predicted proteins | sample CowpearedBW_FD_76831 | JGI IMG/M metagenome (GOLD analysis project Ga0099823, IMG submission 76831) | Root nodule microbial communities of legume samples collected from California, USA - Cow pea red BW | ecosystem: Host-associated > Plants > Roots > Nodule | place: USA: California | collected...
AAAAAAAAAAAAACACACACATATATATATATATATATATATATATATATATATATATATATATATATATATATAAATATATAAAGTGGTTGTAAATTTTAGAAACTAATATAAGTTAATTTTGAGATTTGTGCTTATCTAGTGAAATTTGTTGTTTATTGCTTATTATGGTATTTGTTATCGAGAATTGAACTTATCTAGTAAAATTTGTTGTTTGTTAGGTCCATTATTTCATTTACTATCAGGTCGCTATCAAACCATCCACTAATATCTAGTCTCACGTCTAATATGTATACCCTTCAGTATGATGAAAATGTGTTAACAATCATACATTGGACTAATGATAAAACGTTAAAGTCTCACTTTACAAACAAGTTGAATTATGTTTGAAATTCACTTATCATAAAAAAAAATTGATTTTTTTAATTTAATAATATATTCGAGCCTAGATTTCTTAAGAAAACATGAAACAATTTCTTGATGATCTTTTAAACACCACATTTCTATTATTTTAGAATATTCAAAATTGATATTTACCTTTTAAAATACTTAAAAATATCTCTAAAATTAGGTACGTAGGAGAATATTATTCAAAAACATATATAAAGTAAAGGAAGAAGGAAGTATGGAACTTGAAAGAATATAGATTTTTATTTATTGTTTTGCTATGAGATGTCCGCGTTTAGCGAGAAAAGAATATTGACAGCATTACATAAACAAATAGAAAGCGATGCACATATAGTTGGCGGGTCAACTACAAACTGATGTTTCATATATAACGCATCTTCTTCTACATTGGCGTTTAACCAAATCACCATAGATTTTAAAAATATAATTTATATATGAAAATTCGTAAAAAATAAAAATATGGTATATAATATTAGATTTTGAGTGTAGGAGTCAATTAAATATAATGTATTAACATTTTATCACGCTGGTTTGAAGACAATACTTTTATTTAAATATGCGTAAAAGATAGCAATGAGTTTATTTGTCTATTTTGACTTTTTTACATTTAGTTCACAAAAAGTTTGTCGAGCTAATCCATTTTATATAAGAATTATGAATTAATTTTGCTAGTTTATCTTTTTTTCTTTATATTCATTTCCCTATTTCTCAGTGTCACCAGAAAAGGCCATAATAAACAACCTCAACAAACCATGGAACACAATGTGACCTAGCTATTTTCTCACATATTTTTTCAAATATATTATTCAATTTCATCTAACAATACCGGCATATTTTTGCATTCCCTTGCATCTTAAAATGTTGCACCTATCTGACCCAGGAATTTCATAAAGACAAAAACAAAACTTCGGGATCTAGAAGCTGTTCATAGTAGCATAACTTGAATATGAATTGCGAAAATTTGTTTGCTTGATCCAACGTGAAAAACCAAATATATATTTTTTGAAATCCAAGAGACTTCTACCTTTTTACAGTATGCTCTTGGGAATTCTCTGTCACCACTACGTGAAGGAAGCAGCTGTTTCAATGTTCTGCAAAAGAGGAAAAAAAAGTTGAAAACGTTGAGAGCATGTATTGATATTTGCCACGTTGTTTCCTTAATGAATAGTTTAGTTAATACATGGTGGTTCCCTATTAATGTTGTTTAAGGAGTTGAATTATATTAACCACGTTAAAGCAATTCATTGTTGTTATCTCAACCGACTTAACCAAACCTCGCTTTTTGCTCTGCTTCTAGTGGGATGAGACAAGTACATTTTACACGTTGTCATTTGAAAAACACGTTAACACAAAAGAGGCCTCTCTATGTCAAACTCACTCTCTAAGCTATCTCCATTTGGCAGTCCTTCTTTCCCTTTAGCCCAGAGAACCAAGTAGAGTCCACTGAACATGAGAAACATGCCTCCAAGACTGCATTGAAGGTGTTTGTGAAAAGGAACAAATGAGACATCATAAATGGGAATACAATTTGTAGACTTTACACCCAACAAATTTTTACCCAGAAGCTACACACACTAGCTAGGAAACTTAGCAATGTACCTTCCGGTACTCATACTTTCTCCAAGTTTAATAACCGCGAAAATTACAGAGCACACTGTACCAATGGGGCTAAACATGGAGACAAACACTGGCCCTTTTTTCTTCAGTGCCCACCCGTTGAAACTCAGGCATATTCCACTCACAGCACCTGCCTGTGCATTCACAATGAAAATACACAAAGTTTCATACATGGTTGGTACAAATTTCTAATGCGCTTTAGTGTTGCTTTTCAATGAAAATGGAAGTTTTATTTCTAAATATCAATGTGAATCATCAAGGTAAAATTCTATCAGGAGAGAAAAACACTTGCAAACCATTGCTATGAAATGATGAGAGAAGGGAATTACCAGAATAAAATAGCCAATTAAATTTCCAGACCTCACAAGAAGCTGCCCAGTTTTCAGCCTGTGTTTTTCAAGTACCTGAACGGTTGCAGTCATGAATGCGCTCAACAAGGACGTTACTGCACCCAAGGACATCGGTGCCGGAAAATCTCCGAGAGTAAAAGCCTTCAAGAACAACAATTTTTGTTGAGTTATTAAATTAAGTACATTTGTGTTCTCACCCACATTTTATAAAACACGTTACCTGCAGAACGACGTTGCTCGACAAAATCACGACTGCAACCACGAGATAGAAGCAACCGATCATCTTTTGCGTGTTAAAGACAAAACCTGACGGAGTCTTTGATAATGGAAATGTGGAATTTTTCTCCGGTGCACCAGTCGAAATGCTTTGCATTATGCTCATTGTGAGAGCTCCCAAGACACAGAGCACTGTTCCCATGATTTTTACTTTGCTATACTGATTCCTTAAGTCCACTTTCTCTAACCTGCCCAATACCGAATTTCCATCTGAGTACCAAATTGAAGGTCCATTTTTGGAAGATTAAGCATTTTCTTTTCTAATCTAACAAAATAGTTGTTTTTGCAATAAACCCGTTTCACTTTCTGGCTTACCTACTACATTCAAAATTTGGTGATGATTTAAAGTTAGAATAAAAGTACCAAAAGTCAAGTAGAATAAGATTACCCAGAAATCCATGCAATGAGGAAGATAAGACCTGGGGCAATGTTTGGCATAGCAGTTCCCATTGCTGGCGAAGTTAGATCGAGTCCTTTGAGGAATAAATACTGGAACAGCAGTCTGCATAACAAGAAAACCAGAAATGTTTTATCTCAAATTTTAGAAATCGAAAGGAAATTAAATTACATTTGCTTACCCTCCAAACGATAGACATAATAGCTGTTTAGTCAACTTGAAATCACAATTCTTCGGCCACTTAGTCCTGCAATAGATGCAACATCCAAAATGAATATATAGCAGAAAAATAAAAAAGCAGAAGCATTTTTGTGATTTATTTAGAAGTGGAAGCAGAGAGAAAGAACCTTTCAAAGAAAAATGAAACGGGGAACAGAATAAGGAATGTAGCCAAAGATGTCAAAATGATAATGGTGAGAGAGCTGAAGCCTAATGACAGTGCATAACCCATGAACACAGCATTTCCTGCATAAATAAATTGGACTCCAACCAATCCTCCAATTATTGCCACATCTTCCATAGTTCCCCTACTCATCTTTTCCTCCAAACAAACTTATCAAAAGGGTTCTTTGATTTCTGTTATCGAGAGAGGAACTTATCCTCTCTTCATTCTCTTTTTGCGTTTTCTCAACACCACCACCACCTTTCTTCTGACTCCTCTTCAATTATGTGTCCAAAGTCAGAATTTTATTTTCTTGTTTCACGAAATGGTAATGCGTGTGCTACTGCTTCCTCTGCATTTGCCTCTTATGGTAAATCTTCGGTTCATAACATGCTTGAACCAACCCAACCTTCACGATGGTTGTGTCCGTACCAACCATGGCCAGACCTGTTTTACTGTTGCTCCGTTTTCCGGTACATAAATAGTGATGATTGGTTGGTTGGCGTTGATATGCTTCTTTTTTCTAAATCTAGATTTTTTCCTTTAGAATAGAAGATTATCATCCCTCCCTTTTTGCTGCTTAACAGATGAAGAGAAATTTTGACAGATATTTGGAAAAGTTCGATTAACTCTATATGTGGATTCAATGAACGGTGTGGAAGTGAGTTCCAATAACCCCTTCTACGTGACCATGTTCTGAATTGGAGGGCAGAATCTGAAAAGTCAAAATTTTGTCAAAAAACAGAGTGAGAAGATATTAGAAAAGTTGTGTTCTATCATACTTCACAAATCACAAGAAAATCAGAGCACATTTTTTCTAATTTTTATACTTATAAAGACATCTCTCTCCAACAAACTGCTTTAACTCAACTATATTTTTGTTGATTGGATTTAGTCATTAGGTGGATTGATTTTTAAGAAACCTAATTATAATTATTATAAAACATCTAATTTGAAATTTGATTAACATTTTTCTCTTAAAAGTCCATTTTTTAAATTATTTAATCCAATAATTCAATCCCTCCAATTATATTTATTAGGAGAATAATATATAAACATTATAATATTATTAAAAATAATTATATTTCCTTAATGTTATTTTCTAACTTGAGAAAGGGAGAAGTACATTTACATATTATATGAATAATTATATTAACAAAAATATTATTTTTCAGATGGGAAAGAACACTACTGTTAGAATGATAAGTATATGAAAGTATCGAAGTAATCTAAGAGCATGTGCAAAATAAAGTTAACAATACATATGTAGTGTAGTGTTTAATCTTCTTACAGTTTTATATTGTAAACTGATCATAACCTAAGGCATGCGAAGGTTTGTGTGCAATGAAGCACGCAAATTCCCATTACTATGTAGTACCAAAATCTTCAATCATATGCATTATATCGGACACAGTAATTTTCATTTGGTGGATGTTGCTGCGGTGCATTCCGAATGTGGAACAAATGCTGAGTTAGCATTATTTGAAGCCACTCGTGGAGTTAAACCAAATTCTTTCGCACTTGTTAACCTAATTGGATTTGCCAGTCAACTGAAATGTCCCTCGTTCGGAAAGCAAATCCACAGTTACGTTTCACGTTCTGGCTATTTTTCCAACATCCATGTCTCCACCTCCCTCGTCAAATTTTACGTCAGAATGCACTATTTTAGTGACGCACACGCACTGTTCGATGAAATTTCTGAACCGAACGTCGTTACTTGGAACACTGTGATATCTGGGTACGTCCACGCTGGCCAGTTTCGAAGCGCTTTGACGTTTTTCATGCGTCTATACAGGTCCCACGTTCGTGCCGACGCGTTTTCGTTCACGTCTGTGTTGTTTGCTTGTTCCCAACTGAGCCTTTTCAAACTTGGAAGCTCAATTCATTGCAAGACAGTGAAACTGGGCATGGATGATAGCACTGTGGTTGCAAACTGCTTGATTGACATGTATGGGAAATGTGGGCCTGTGGAACATGCTGTAAAGGTGTTCTCCGAAACTGTTGAGAAGGACGCTATTTCTTGGAACTCAATCATAGCGGCAAGTGCTAACAACGGATACATTGAACTTGCTTACAAGTTTTTGCACCTTATGCCCAACCCTGATACCGTTTCCTATAATGGCCTCATAAATGGAATTGCTCAGGTGGGGAACATGGAAGATGCTGTTCGGGTTTTGTCAAGTCTGCCAAATCCAAATTCTTCTTCATGGAATTCTGTAATTACGGGATTTGTGAATAGAAATCGAGCTTGGGAAGCTTTGGACATGTTCTGTAAAATGCACTTGAGAAATGTACAGATAGATGAGTTCACATTTTCAATCATTTTAAGTGGAATTGCAGGTTTGGCTGCCTTAAAGTGGGGAATGTTGATTCATTGCTGCGCAGTAAAGTGCGGTTTAGATGTTTCTATAGTTGTTGGGAGTGCCCTAATTGACATGTACTCAAAATGTGGGCAAGTTAAGAATGCTGAATCAATGTTCCATTCTCTGTGTGACAAGAATTTGGTAAGCTGGAATGCAATGATATCTGGCTATGCTCGCAATGGTGATTCTGGATGTGTTATCCGTCTCTTCAAGTTGCTGAAAATGGAAAGAGATATAAAACCGGATGGTATCACGTTTCTTAACCTTATATCCGCTTGTTCCCATGATGAAATACCATTAGAAGATGCAATTGCTTACTTTCAATCTATGATTGAGGAATATAAGATTGCGCCATCCATTGAGCATTGTTGTTCAATGATACGGCTCATGGGGCAAAAAGGTGAGCTGTGGAGAGCAGAAAAGTTTATACATGAATTTGGTTTTGAGTCTTGTGGAGTGGTCTGGAGGGCTTTGCTTGGTGCTTGTGGAACTCAGGAAGATTTACAAGAAGCAGAGATTGCAGCTGCCAAGGTGATTGAATTGGAGAGGGATGAAGATTATGTTTATGTGATGATGTCTAACATGTATGCATCTTTTGGAAGATGGGAAGATGTAAATTTAATGAGGGGACTCATGAACAGGAAAAGAGTTAAGAAAGAAGCGGGTTCTAGTTGGATAGAAATAGATAGCTCTGTCTCGTCTCTATGAACCCTAAGGGAGCTGTGTTCTCGAAGCCAGGAATGAACAAAATATTAACAGCCAGCATTGTCAAAAGTACAGTTCTGATTACCTTATCCGAAGATAATGAACGGAGCATCAACCATTGGTGATGACAATTGGTAAGAAAATGTGCAAGGGAAAAAGGTATTGAGGGAAGAGAGAGAGGTTAACCATACAAAATTATTATGTATACTATTCATATTATTTATTTAATATTTTTATTTATTTTGCAAATTCTATTTGATCCCATTATAAATATAAAAGATTGACATATTTAATTTTATGAAAAATCAATAATTTCTGTTCAAATGAAGCTAGCAGCGGCAGTTAAAGATGCAGTGATTGATTTCAGTACAATTTCGGCATATTCTTGTGTCGTTAGCTAAATTTTGACGGAAACAGAGAACATTGAATTTTTTTTTTAGAAGATCAAGGGAGCAAAAATAAACATTCTAAAAATAATCCTCAAATTGAATTTTCTGAAGAGATTAAAAAGTACTTTAACTTATAATATTAAATTGTGTTTTTACATAAATCCTGAAAATACTGTATTATACTTTTATACAATATTATTATATTATACACTTACCATCCCTGTACTCTTTTTTTAGTTTAATTAAATAGTTTATTTCATTGAGTGAAATATCCGTGTACTGGATATTATTTCAGTATCCGTGTCTTTCCTATCATGACTTATTTGTACTTCACCTTGGAGAGGCAAAAAAATAACAGTGCTTATGTCTTGCAATTTCAAGATATATAACTTTAGTGTCAAGTACTCTGGAGAAAATTTACTCTAATGGCCTAAGAAGAAACTCATATGTAGAGTGTGTTTTCAGATAACATTACTTTCCGTCTCTAACTTTCGGATCTGATGGCAATGGATGTGGAATAATAGGAACTTGTGAAGTTGAACCAATCCAGTGGATAGCAAATTTGACCCCAAATAGGAAAATAGTAGGAGCCTTGGGCGGGAATGTTAGTTAAGATTGATACCTTTTACGCCCATGTGACAGTTATTTATACTTCTTTCTGTCTATCTTCAATACACAGATTCCTTGGTTCCTCCCACCACTCGGGTTAGGTTAGCCATTAACTTACGGAATCTTATTCTATCCTCTTTCATCATTGTTTTTCATTGCCTTCTTTTTTTATTCCCCAAACCTTTTCATTTCAATCTTTCCTTTTCCATCGGTCTTGTCCTGCAATTTTTCCTCAAATCCAATCAAAAGTGTACTCACCTTTCCCCTCACAAAAGTTCTGTGGTGCATCTAATTTTCTATGTTGGGAAATTAAACAAATATCTATCGTACCCATATAAGATGAATCACAAGGGCTTCGCCCACGTGATCGAACTTTACTTTCTGTGCTTTCTTTTCCTTTTTACATACACATATATATGATCAAAGAATTAAAATACAAGTATGAAAAAATCAAACACATAAAAATAATACGAGCAGGGCAAGAGAAAGGGTCCATCTGAAGAAACGGGCTTCCAAGCCCACTGCAGCGTTTAATGAATTCTGCGACTGCAACAAAGAACTGAAAGTAAAGTTTGGGTTAGAGCCATAAAGAGATTGGACTCCTGCCACGTCATCAATCTTCAAGTCAACCTTTTTTCTCCTGGGGCTCAGGCTTGGGTACATCACCGCTTCTTTCACCGATGAGTGACCCAACCCAAGCACGTGACCTATCTCGTGCGTCGCCACGGATTCCAAATCAACGGCCACCCTCGAATCTTCGCGCTCGAAATCCACGGACCACATTTCCGCCGCATCCAAATGGAATCTCCCGTTCTGGGGGGAGAACGCGTGAGCCAGAACCCCCAAAACTCCATCAAACGGTTCTCCGTCGCCGTGATCCCCGAGATAAAACCCGATCGTGATGTCCGCCTTATCGTACTCAGGCGTCTCCCGGAAACTCACCGGAATCACCGACGCCCACCGCGAGAACGCGCGCTCGAACACCACCCTGATTTCCGGCACGCTCACCCTGTCGATCATGTTATACGGCGAGAACGCATACGTGAGAGTCATCGGAGTTCCGCGAGTCCACCGCGGCTTCCCGTTGAAGTAAGCGTAGTGACGCGAGGCGTGGATTCCATGCGTGGCGGCGTCGGAGACGCCGCACCTCGGCGCCACGATGGCAGATATAGTATCGGAGTCGAGTTTCCCTGTGACTGGCAGGCCGAGGCGCTTCTGGTAACGGAAGACGGCGGTCTCGAATTGGGAATCGAAGGTGTCCGTGAAGTTGGGCGTTGTTTCGGGGAGAGCGAGGTATCCGAAACGGTGGAAGTACTTTTTGAGTTCCGACATGCCGCTGACGTGGCTGCCTCGCTCGGCGTACAAGAACTTGGAGAAATCGTGCCACGTGGCGTTGTGCGTTTGTGTTTTTTGGGATTCGGAGGTTATTACGGTTGCGGATTCTGGTACGATCCTGGCGGGAAAACAAGGGTGAGAAAGGAAGATGGCCACACCGAGGAAGAACAAGTTAAAGTAACTGAAAAACAGAAACATAACTATTCGTTATGGTAGTTATGTTGTTACGGGGGAACAAACGAAGGAGCACAGAGCTGAATTATTAAACCCCGAATTAGAAAGAAAGGTTATTGAAAAACAGAATATGTGAGAAGCGGTATTATCATAACTGTGAGTTTAGAATCATATATATGTATGCGTATGGAGTTTGTCTTTGGTGATGGAAGTAAATTAGGGTTATAAAGATAAGAAGATTCTTCCTTTTTGGATGGGTGATCGTGACATCCTTTGAAGAGTGACGATGGTGGGTAAACTGCAGTTTCTGTTTCTAATTAAATAATATTACTTCAAATTTTACTTTGTTTGCCTCGTGTTGTTCTTGTTGTGTGACTCATTGAATTCGCAAAAACGGGAACAGGGAGTAACGAGTTGGATACGGTTTGTTCCAGTTTAGTTGGGTTGACGGAGAACAAGACTTATGTTTGTTGACCCAATTTGGTTCAGGGGAATCGTTTTCAGGTTGTGAGATGTTTGAGAAATAACTACGAAATAGTGACAATTTCTTTTTTATATGGTGCCCTACAATACGTTGATCTTCCAAATAATTTATATTTGAACGTAGGACGAACGAGTATCACTTATCCGTTCAGAAGCACGTCATGAATCACAAGTTATGGTCCATAATTGAATTTGTGTATTGGGTTTTCCAATTTTTTAGTCAGATAGTGCTGCGAGTTTGGTCCGAAGAACAGAATTCTGCGAGTTTTCAGACTGTTAGTTGAAATAGTAGAAAATAGGAGGGAAAGGGTCAACGCGACGTAGTAATGACATGAAATTTTTTGTTACGCAAGAGTACTGTTAAATATACTTTAACACTCTTTAAACCTTTGGATTGTTACGTATTTTTCAAAACGGATGAAGTTGGGAAGATGACCAAAACTAGAGATGGTTAAGGATTTTGGTTCTTTTGGTGTTGACTTGAGTTATTGTTTTGTTATAATATGGGGACGGTTAAGATCGTAGTGATGTATGTATTAGGTTTGATTACGCCATTTAATTAGGTTTATCTAGATGATGGAAGTGGCACTAGCCCTTCCTCAATTATTTCGTAATGGGGTTGAGGTTGCTTTCTGGGTGCCCCCACATTTCCGAATTTTAATTTTCATTCCAATAAAAATGTCTCAACGTTATTCTCACTGTGACGAACCCCTGAAACCCTATTCATTTATAAATGTTTCCATCCCAACCCATCGGTTATCGCCATCATCATAGGTAGTAATATTCGTTTTGAACTGTTCGGTTACAATTTTATCTTTAAAAAGATGTTTTGATAGGCTGAGAAAGAGAAAAATATTTAAAAGGTTTTAAACTTCAATTTCTAAATGAAACCAGACTGTTAAGTATGGTAACGACAACAAACAAGTAGAAACAATGAAGAAACGAAAATTCATGGCTGGAACGAAGGGTTGAACCTGCGAAAGGTATTGGAATTGGTCTTACCAATTCACTGTATTAATCAAAGGTTGACTACAATTTTCTGTATCTCAAAAGCAGCGATGTAAGCCTCTTTTTCTTGCTCTTGCTGAATGTTCGAAGAATAACACTTATATATTTATTATTATTTAATAGATTTTGAAAAAAACATCAAACTAGGTGAAAAAAATAAAAAGAGAACAATGTATTTTAACACTAGATTTTTTTTCCATTGACACTAGCTTTATTAATCATTACCGTTTTATCTTATAAAAGGTGTCATAATCGATGTAAAAAAAAAAAATCTGAAAAGAAAGCACAACAGATCCTGTATTGGTCCGTTAATAAAATAATATATTTAAAATTCATATATTTAAGACAAAATTTCTGTTATTAATTATTTGAACTTTAGTAAAGGTTCCTATAATTTAAAATTAAAATTCACATATATCTAAAAGGTTAATATGAATTTTCTCTTTTACAATTATAATTTTTTAAACTTTAGAAATGTTTCACTTTAATTCAAGAATTTAATCTTTAATATTATCTTTTAAAATATGTGAAGAATTTAAAATATATAAAATAAAATCTATTTTATTTTCATTGTTTCTAAGAGTATATTCTCTTATCATTTTTAAATAATAATATATTATTTTATTATTCATCTATATATCTATTTAAGAAAAATAAAAAATAATTTATCAAAATTTAATACAGAATTGAGGATGTAATTATTAAAAGAAAAACTAAAATTACTCGCAAAATGGTTATAAAAGAAATATATTCGTAGATCACTTTTTATTTTATATTCATAACAAAAATACATAAAAAAAAATTCAGAGATAAAAAATATTATTTATTAAACTAATATTTTATTATCAATAGACAAAATAAAATTATTTGTTTTATTATAATATATGAGAAATCAGAATACAAATGATGAGTTTGTATTGATCTAACTTCCTATTTTTTCATAAATAAAAGAAAATATACAAAAATAGAGAATAAATATAATATTTGATCAAATAATAATGAAAGAGAACATATAAAATATTTTAATAAATTTCTTTATTTTTTATTGCTTAATTTTATATTTTATTATTTATTAACATCATAATTTATAAAAAAATAAAAAGTATATCTAATTTAAATTTTATAAATAAAATATATTATATATAATTAAAAGAAATAAAATTGGAAGAGCATGACCTACGGATGAACTGAGATCCGTCTCTGGCTGCTGCTGAACTGAAGTAACTAACGATCGCACTGTAACAAATGACATGTGCGACGTTGGAATCATTTGCAAAGTAGAATCTTAACCTTAAACTCGAACAATAATAATATTTCCAATAATTTATAGGACATATTGTTGACGAAATTATTAGTTGTTTTTACATGACATTATTTTAAATTTATTATTTTGTTTATCCCTATGAAATATTGTTTGTGTGTTGATGAACGGTAAGTAAGAAGAACACTTTAAAAATCATTCGTAGTCGTAGTAAAGGTTAATCAATATATTAGTAAAATTTAACAAAAAAAAATATTAAGTTAATTGTTTTGATTAGTCTTGAATATTAAAAACGAGATAAAATTTTGGTGAATGTGCAATGAATTGGTAGAACTTAATGGAAACACAAAGGTGGGCGTGGCAAATTGCCATGATTTTGAAAACCACCTTCTAAAATCTAACTTTCAATTGCCTAATTATTAGATATTATACTTGTGCTTTTTTTTTTCTGCTGATTAACCGCGGGAAATTTTTGTTTCTGGTTCGATATTCTTAAAAATATATTAACTTTGAAAATAATATACAGAAATATAAAATTTTCATAGTGCAAATAATATACCTTTTAAAATATAAATAAATACATCCTACCTTTAATTTCGAACCTATTCACCTAATTTAATATATATTGATAATTGATAAAAGGTCAAAACAGTGAATAATTAGTTTTACTTTTAAAAAATTTGGGTCTAATATTTTTGTCAGAATCAATTATTATTTAACGCGCACTAAAACTTTCCCAGTGAATCAATTTTCTGTCTAATGTTGGACTTAGATCACTTCTAATTGACATCATGAGTGACATTAGAAAATTTTTAAACTTATACCACTTAATATTTTTTTTCCTATAGAATATGAGATTAATTAGTCAAACATCAATTATTATTATGGCGGGTAATAGTTCGAATAATCCGATTTTAGTTTCGGTCTTCAGAGGGTGAGTTTTTATTTTTGGATAAAAGCCCATTCCAGTAGTTGGATTTGGATAAGCTTAACATATTTCAATTTAGTGGTCTTCCATCATGGGCCCCTTTAGGAAAAAAAAAAAAGAACCTGGGATTGTTTTTTAAATTAAAATATATATATTCAAATACAATTTGTTATATAAAATTATATATTTCAAGATATAAAATGAAAATATATATTTCAGATTATAGAATTTGAAATTTATTTTTCAAAATAAACTTCTAAAAAGAGACAATACTCGATTCAGGCCCAAATTTAACAAAGCGGATTATCCTGCAGTGATTTAAGTGGACTGAATATATATATATATATATTTTCGTTTAAATGTTTCAGATTAGATAAAATATTAAATTTATTTAACTGATCAAAGTTTAATTTTTTTTATCCAAAAAAAGTTACATAAAAATATATTAGAACATATATGTTAAAAAAGAATTGCACCATACTCCTCAGTTGACAAAGAGTATTTATAATCAACATGGTAAAACCAAATATATATTTAATAAAAGTTAAAATTAATAAATAACAATTATTACACTTTATCCTATAAATAAAGCGAGTTCTTCCTCCACAGCACCCTCTCATAAATGATTTCACGTGTTTAATTACATCTTTAATTATGATTAGTGTTTTACTATCACATTCTTTGGTTTAGACTAAACAAATAACTTTATTTGTGGCACCATCGAGTAGCATGCATGGGTTCATTTTTGGTTTGAAAGCACAGGAATCCAGAATATGGTACTTTACCACACACTACGTAAACTTTTACAGTTCAAAACACTTTGGTGATGATGGAAGTGGAACATTTCAGTTTTCTTTATCCACCTTTTTGTCCCTTTGAGCAAAGAATCCACCACATTTTACGTCTTCTACAGATCAAGGAATTTTCCATTTCTTCAAAACCCTCTAACTTCATGTGTAACTCACTATCACCCTCAAAATAACTAATTAATTATCAAAACCAGTTTCTAGAAAGTATTTTCTTTTTATTTATTTTTTAAATAAACCAATGTACCAGTGAATTAGATAGAGCAGTGGTCCTATTGGGAAAATCTGATTTTGTTTATTTTAAATGGAAATTATATAAAGTACCTTAAACTGTCTTGTAGCTGCTACCCTGTTTTTGTCCCTTACCAGGTTACAGGTTTCAATATCTGTCTCCTTCCTTTTATAATTGTTTCTGTTTAAATTATATCTATTGCGAGACTTTAATTTATATTTTGTTAGAAATTTTATATCGATTAGAAATAAGATAATTTCATAATATATAAGTGAAGTGTAAATCTTATTTTATAAGTTAGTTTTGTGGATTTGAGTTAGACTTAAAAAAATTCACTTCTAATATAGTATAAGCAAAGTTAAAGTCTATCATAACAAATTTTATTAAAAATTTTACGGATAGTGTTTAACTTTATTTATTTTATTAAATATGAAACGTTGAATTTAACATGTATGATTTTGAATTTAATTTTCCAAATAATAGGTGTAAGAGTTGAAGTGAAAAATATATTTAATCACATATCCAAAATCTGTCTTACAAGTTGTTCCTAATGATTTTTTTTTCGCTTGCAATTATGTTAAATCGTTTTTTTTTTTCTCGTAAAGAAGTATTCTGTTAATTTCTTCTCGTAAAGAATTTAGTAACTTTCATATACGGCGATCCAGCAGCTGGTAGTGGTAAGGTACACCATAACTCCCAATAAATAAGAGCCAGCGAATTTGAATAAATATTAGTTGTCACAGAATCTTATACTGTTTATTTTACTAAATTACTTAATTTTTCGTATTACAAGTCTATTCCATATATATGGGTACTTACCGTATAAATATTGTTTATTGAAATTTGATTTTAGTTTTTTAACGCTAGTACTACTTTTGCATACAGATACTATTTTCAGTATTTTGGCACTCTAATGACATATTTAATGATTATGAGCAAAAATGTATTAATTAATATAAGATAAAAAGTGGTTTTTAACAGAATGGAATCTGAAGTAGGAAAGGAGTGTGGTGGTGTTTTCTTGAAACGGGGATAAACATGGTTGATTTTGTGCAAATTACTTAATCAATTTAGAAACCTAATTTCTCAGAATTTGTTTTGTTGGGTGATTGGGATGAGATCTGTGGTTTGTTTGTAGGGTAACCTTGGCGCTGAAAGAGTATAAAAAAACAATCGTAGTTTTTCAATTTTATTTGAAACGTTATGATTTTCCGAGTTTCCGTTTGAGGAAAGGACAAATCGGCATTGTTTCTGGCTCCCCTCTCCATTCCCACCGTTATAATAAAAATAATAATAAAAAAAAAAAGTGAGGAAGAAAGGCCCTACTAATTTAGGGTTCCTCTCCCTACACAGCGACATTACGGAGTTCTTTGTAGGAGAGGATGTGAGGGTTTGGGGTTAGTTAGTTTGGTTGTTTATGTAAGAAAGATAATGGGTGTGGGTGTGGGGAAGTTGAGCTTATTATCGCCGACGGACCAGCATGCGTGTTGGAGACCCAATGCGACGCCGTTTCAGCACCGGAAGTCGACTTCTTGGTCTGTGTCATGCTGTATCATCATGCTTTTCGGGCTGGGCCTCATTTCCATCTTGACGGGCCACATGGCCTCTGATCTCGAATGGTACTCTCAGCGATTGGTCCGTCGCACACTCTACTCTTCTGTGGTTCGTCATTTTTCTCCTTCTCTCTCTTTTTCCGTTTCGCTGTAATCGCAATGTGCGGGGTTGTGATGTCAATGTTTTGTTAGGAGGGGAGCTATCGCGCGCCAATCGATGTTTGGAAATCGCAGTATTCTAAATATTACTACGGATGCAGCGAAAGGGGACGCGGTTATGCTCGTGAGTTTCCTCCTCGCAATTCCGTTTGAATGCGTCTTCTTTCGTGAATTGCAATTCGGTGTTTTCTTGTGACATAGCATTCTATGTTTTCACTTTTTTTTTTTTTTAATGCTCGCACATGTTTCTCGCTGAGCTATGCACGTGAATGTGGGTTGGAGTGAAAAAATTTAGGTTATGCGGTAACTCGAGGATTGCGTGAACAGATTGAAGGGTTTTTGCTTTAAATTTTATTAGGTTGGGCATGAATGAATCCTAAAGAGTTGATGAGAAATGTGTATACTAACTTTTTTTCATGTGTCTTGTTCTCTCTTGTTTTGGTAACCGGATAATGCAGCTGCTGTGCTTGAGCGGTGGTCAAATGGATACTTGCTTATTGGAACTAGCGGAGGACTGAACCAACAAAGAACTGGGGTGAGTGGGACATAGCTTTCCTGATATGGTACATTCTGATCACTTGAACGTTGTATGTGATCTGCCATCTTAGTTGCTTAAGCATGAAAAGGAGAACCGAATCCGTTGTTTGCAGAGAAGTTCTCTTTTCTAGTCAGGCATATAAGCGTTTTTTTCTTTTTTAAACAATGAGTATGTTCTTTCCGTGGACATGACCGCAATCGTGTTCCTGCATCCAGATAACAGATGCTGTTGTTGTTGCGCGAATTCTTAATGCCACACTAGTTGTACCTGAGTTGGATCATCATTCTTTTTGGAAGGATGACAGGTAATTTGCAGTTCCTTTCATAGATTCACCATTAGAATCAAGTTTGTTAATTCATTTAATAAAGACATTCTTGTTTGAATACAGTGACTTTGTCGATATTTTTGATGTTGACTGGTTCATTTCTCATCTCGCAAGAGATGTTACCATTGTCAAAAGAGTTCCTGATAAGTTCATGCGGTCAATGGAGAAACCACCATATACAATGCGTGTCCCAAGGAAATCAGAGCCTGATTATTATCTTGATCAAGTTTTGCCTATACTTTTGAGACGGCAGGTATGTGGCCACTATGTATTTGAAATCTCTCAATTCATTAAAACATATTTAGATTTATTCAATAACTGTCAAGTTGAAACATTAGCAACCTGGTTTGTCAATTTAGTGAATAATTCTGAATTTAGCCCAGGTAATAAACACGTAGGAGATTTTGCAGGTTGTTCAATTGACAAAATTTGACTACAGACTTGCAAATAACCTCGATGGTGAGCTACAGAAACTACGTTGCCGTGTCAATTTTCATGCTTTGAAATTTACAAAACCTATACAAGAACTTGGTCAAAGAATTATTATGAGAATGCAGAAGATGGCACAGCGTTTCATTGCTGTCCATTTGAGGTTTGTTTCATGATTCCCTGCGCACAATTTCCTTATAGTGCTCTGAAATTTGAAGGTATTTGTTTAATTATACTGGGTGCTAAAGAAAGGGAACTTCTCAAATTCAATAGATTATTCCCTAATTTCAAGTTCAACTTCTTTTTCATTCAAAACTATGAAATATTATAAATGACAAAAGTTTGGGATGCAAGGAGCAACCTTGCCACTGACAACAGTGTTCATGACTGATTTGACAGGTTTGAACCGGATATGCTAGCATTTTCACGTTGTTATTTTGGTGGGGGAGAGAAGGAGAGGCGTGAGCTTGGTGAAATCAGAAAAAGGTGGACAACATTACCTGTAAGACTACACAATCCATAGACTTCAAAATATCAAATCTGATTCATTCAACTAACAAGATTATAACATTCCATCCTTAACCGGGCTGGCTTGTTGAAGGCATTGAGACCAATATTTTATTCCAGACGCATTGCTTGATGTGCTTTCTAATTACAAATTTACGCTTTCCATATAAGACTTCTAAAAGTTGAAGCTTATTATTTTACACTGAAATGATATTAATGAATTGTTTTCACGTGATAAAACAGGAATTGAGCCCAGATGGAGAGCGAAAGCGAGGGAAATGTCCTCTCACTCCTCATGAAGTGGGTTTGATGTTACGGGCACTTGGCTTTTCAAATGACACATATCTCTATGTTGCATCGGGAGAAATATATGGGGGAGATGAAACCATGCAGCCTCTCAAAGATCTTTTCCCCAACATTTATACAAAGGAGATGCTAGCTGATGAAGAAGAGCTGAAACCATTCCTTCCATTCTCTTCACGCCTTGCTGCTATTGACTACATTGTTTGTGATGAAAGTGATGTATTTGTCACTAACAACAATGGTAACATGGCCAAGATTATTGCAGGTCGAAGGTAAGTGCATAAAATTTCTCTATTGTCCTCCCTTTGTTTGTTTAGTGCATTAGTGAACTTATCTCTTAAACTCAAACAAAGACAATGAATAAATGGTTCTCCACATGTAATGAAACACTGGAATCATAATTATGATTTTTCTGTTATGGAATGTAGCAACTATGTTGGATTAATCACTCTTAAATTATATTCCTAATATTGATTTTACTTGGATTTATGAAAGCATATCACTCCTTTGAACTGAAATATAAGCAAAATTAACTACAGTTTACGCAAATTAAAAAAGTTATTTAATATCATAATTTTACAAGTCTCATTTAAAATATAACTTATTTTCCTAAAGTGTCCTTCTTTATCAAGAATAAGAGTTACTGAAAATATCTTAATAATTAGAGGGTATTTTTGGAATGGTAGCATTAAATAGGATGAAAGTAATTAAAAATTTACTTATATTTGAGTCCATCAAACCTTCTATTGTGTTTGCTTATGGTTGAGTCTGATGGAGTATGTCGCAATTTGTAGAAAGAAAATGAATAAATTATACCTTTAGCATCTGGAATCCTGAAGTCCAAAATTATCAGAAGATACAGGGTATAGTAAACAGATGGGTTGAAAATAGCCTAGGTAATAATAATTCAATCACTTCAGACTTCAAATAAGATGAGGTCTCTGTCTTATTTCTTTCCCTCTTCTTTTGTTGTATCACTCTACTATCTCTCACAACATGAAAATGTTGGAGAGCAGTTGATTTTGTACTGGGAAACCACATTTTTATTTTGCGATGTTTGGAGTTAGAAAAATCTTGCAAACCATAGGGACTAAAATTACGGCTGTATTTTATATTTAGCTTAATTGATGATGTCCTTCGCTAAGGACCATTTTCCTAGTGTGGTTTAGACCATTGGCACTTTGATTTAACTGAAAATAACAAAACCTATTGAGAAGCCAAATCTTTGCTTATATTCAAGCATTTAAACTAACTTGATTAATGTATACTGTCACTAATTGAGGGGATTCGGACGTCCTCGTTTATAAATAAGTAGTCATGTAGTTGATTCAGTTATCTTTTGGTAATGCAAAAATGCTCTTGGGAAAAGCATAACTTGTTTCTGCAGGTTTCCAGTAAAGCCTTTGCTTTTCACAACTATTTGTATAAACCGAAAATTCGATACTTGCTTTTAGTGTGACTTGCATTTTGTCATTTTTGGTTAATGTGCCTCCTGCTGTTAACCATTGATTTTGTTTACAACAGGAGATATATGGGTCACAAAAGAACAATTAGACCAAATGCAAAGAAGCTTAGCACGCTATTTGAAGCAAGGCATAAAATGGACTGGGATACCTTTGCCAGAAGGGTTAAGTCATGTCAGAGAGGATTCATGGGAGAACCAGATGAGATGAGGCCTGGACGAGGTGAATTTCATGAATTTCCAAGCTCTTGCATCTGCAAGAGACCATACGTTGAACAACTCGGTGCCATAAACCTGACAAAAGCTGGTTCCTCGTTTAATGGAATTAGAAGAAGAGGCAGTACATGAAGAAGGTATTTGATCCAGAGCGGTTATCGTCTTGTGGGCAATCAGAGTTGCCACTCTCTGTTTAATGCCAACTGAACGTGAATTGAAAATTGAATGCTATGGCAATGCGTCCATTTTCGCACAATTGATCCTTGTAAATCATGAGGGGTTCAGTTCTTAGGAAGGTGGCTCAGTTTAGATCCTAAGGACGTCCATGCGTTGCAAAGTGTAGATATATACATACATATATATATATATATATATATGAATATATATGCTTAGTTTAGTTCAGAGATTTCTTTTCATCTTTTTTCCAGCCTTGTCTCCTCACAGAATTGCGTAACACATTTTCTCAATCTGTTCGCCTATTCTATCACCAGCAATCAAACGGATTCAAATGCATGAAAACTATTCATTTCTCAGGTGCAGTTACAAATGGGAAAATGAAAATTGAAAAACTATAAAGTGCGAGTGGCATATATATAATATATGTATATATATTTTACGTGTGCACGTACGCTTTAATGTATATATATATATATATATATATATATATATATATATATTAAGAGAAA
>Ga0099823_1001391_pt1 | contig 19899 bp, 5 predicted proteins | sample CowpearedBW_FD_76831 | JGI IMG/M metagenome (GOLD analysis project Ga0099823, IMG submission 76831) | Root nodule microbial communities of legume samples collected from California, USA - Cow pea red BW | ecosystem: Host-associated > Plants > Roots > Nodule | place: USA: California | collected...
ATATATATATATATATATATATATATATATATATATATATATATATATATATAATAATATTTAACTATAACTAATTAAACATAGTTAAATGATAGCTCATTACATGTTGAGAAAAGACGAAGAAACTTACACATAATCCTAACTCATTGAATATTCAAAGATGACAAATAAATTTACACGTAAACCTAACTCATTGTCCATTTTTATAAGACAACTTTTGATAATGAATAGAATTTGTGTACAATAAATAACGGATATTAATGAAAGTCTTTTCTTTGCCAGAAGCCTATAGGCGTGTAATGGACTTTTGGTTACATTATATGAACCAAATTATAATATAAATTGTCTTCTGCGGGAAAAAAAAAAAAAACAATACGTAGAGGAATATTCGATAACTAAAACAAAAAGACTTGTGATAATATATAAGAAAATTTGTTCACCCAAGTTATCGGAAAGCCTGTGGAATTGGGCTTTAAATATGAGCTTGGATTCTGGTGACAATAGAATTGTTGAAACAGAAAAGAGATTAGGCGTGAGCATGTGGATAGAGAGAGCATTGATAGTGTTGGTGCTTCTACTCCACCAAATTGACGGAGGAGATGGTTGCCTCGCCTCTTCCTGCGGCAAAATCAGAAACATATCTTATCCATTCCGATTGAAAGGAGATCCAGAAGGGTGCGGTCTCCGCGAGTACGAGCTATCTTGTGAAAACAATACAACGCTGTTATCTTTGCTCTCGGGAACGTTTCATGTGAAGGCCATCAACTACAATAATTTCACAATTCGAGTTGTGGATCCTGGACTTCAACAACCGAACTGCTCCTCTCTTCCTCGCTATTTCTTGTCTCCATCCAATTTCACTGATTCTTACGCCAACGTCTTGAATCCCTACCAAACAAGTTATGCGAAGTTTGTTAACGAGTATATAGTGTTTTTGAGTTGTAGCCATGGAGTGAGTGGGAACCGAAAGTACGTGGATACTGGTGGATGCCTGAATTGGGACTCCAAAGGTTACACATACGCTATGGCTGGTGACCTGATTGCAGAGGACTTAGAAGTTGGTTGTGAAGTAAAGCTGGTTGCTCCCACATCGTGGTGGGGTTTGGACACAAATAATTATTCCTACGCCATGATGCACACAGCGCTACTCTATGGATTTCACCTTTCGTGGATTTCTCTCGTCTGTGAGGGTCGTTGTGCACGCACTGCCTTATGCTATTTCATTGACAGCAGCCAGACGGTTGAATGCTCCCCCGGTGAAGGTAGTTATTAAATATTTTCAATTCAGTCTGTATTAAAAAATGTAAGTTTTTATCCATTAAAACCTGCTCTAAAAACTTGAGGTTTTCAAACACTAAGTTTCAAAAGTGTATAATTATAGTCATATAGATTTCCATTCCACATTATTATCGATAAAGCGTCATTCTATTAATTAAATGTTTTTTTAAAACAATAATTAATTTATTCGTTTTTTTTTATATTTTTACCTGCTTTATGCATGAATTAAAACATTTAGACAGCTATGAACATTACCAGTGTAAAATTATTTTGTCTTGCTTGTTGAGTTGTGATTATCTGATACTGACTCTCTTTCTTTCTTTGATGAACAGTTAAACCTTCGGGACTGCTGTATTTTTTACAGAGTAAGAATTCTCTCTATTTGGATTACCTCTATCTGAATTGGTACGTAATACCAACAACTATCATATTACCTAATATATATTTTTTCTTGTTTAAATATATCTCTTAATTTAAATTTGATTTTTCTACGTTGGTCTTCTACATTAAAATTGTTTCCCCACCATTTCGAAAACGCTATTTCTCTCTCTGTAAAATACTTAATGATTTTTAAACAAAATTTTAAATTTGTATTGTAGTTATAAAATATTATTTGTGGAGATTTGTAATAGTCATAATTGAGAAAAGCGTAATAGAATCTCTAGATAGGAAGTCTAGAGATAAAGACATAATAAAATTATAGATATACAAAATGATGATAATAGTATAAAACTAAATTATCTTTAATTAATATAACACTAATTATTTCCTTCCACTAATTTTAACACAACGTCCAATCCATATAACATCTATAAAGATGACACGAATATCAAGATTCAAGAAAAGTAATTCATTCACTTCAAATTCTACAACAATAATAAAATATCTCGAATACATAAGAGTTTACAAATCCCATAACTTAATGTGAATCAGACTTGGGCTTACATACCTATTAGGAATATAAACTTCACTAGGATTAAACATACATCATATTAAACTTAAATAGATATAAAGAAGCTATGACTATGTTGTTTCCACAAGCGTCTAGTCCATTCCCTCTAGTGCACCAACTTTTGTATTAGTATCTGCTCTCGTTTTTATAGCAGGACAAAAGCAACAAAAGATATGGTAAGTTAATCATAAATAAATCATGTCATGTCATAAAACATACACCTAAATCAATGTATACAGATACATAACATCATTTTCAAATACATGAATCATGGATCTACTTTCGAAAGTTGAGTATGGATAAAATCAAATCAGCATAGAAGCTTGTACTTGTTGTAACACCTTTCAAGATGCCCATGTATAATTTGTAAATCCAAAATAATACCACAACACATCTTTGATACCATCCTAATTAAATAGAAACTTCTCTAATTTTTTATTTCAAAAACCTATGTCAAAATTCATTCAAATATAAACCTTACAAAATATTCAAAACAACCATAAGGGTTTCCATACAAGTCTTTAACTTAGTGAATTAAAAAATAATCATACTAAAAGAAATCTAAAATCTTTCCAAAACTCCCAAGTTTTCGCAGCACGACTTCTCACACCTAAAATCTTTCCAAAACTCCTAAGTTTTCCCAGCACGACTTCTCACACCTATGCATCACTAACAACATCTATATCAACATTTGTTTCCATATAACACAAATTATACGATCATCGCACAAACACAAACACAACAAAGCAAGGGTGAACTAACCAGATAAAACATCATATAACAATATTTATCAAACATAATCACCCATAACATCCAAGCCAAACAAATCCATCACATGTTCCAAGACCATAACATAAAAAATAAACCAGTCCTATTGCCACAAAGCAATAACCACCTCACATGTTCCAAGACCACAACATGAAAAATATACCAATCATATTGCCACAAAGCAATAACCACCGGAAATGTCATTCTCACGTGACCAATCGATTACCTTTCCTACGCATCAATACCTCTTGGAAAGGGTCTCTCCCCTACTTTCCATAAGAGTTACAAGCAACAACTCTATGCGCTCACCAAAGCCTTAGGAAAGAACACTCTTGCCAAGCTCATGCCAACCAGATACAACGAATTTGTCATTTACCTTCCCGAACACCACTAATCAAGGTTTGAACTCATAACCACCAAATTCCAAACAACACTACAAAACAAATAGGTTATCACATTTATCTTGTCATTTACCTACACAACAAACATTACAAGATTTTTTACACACACATGTCACGTCCAAAACAATTATAAAAAAAATTAAACATATCAAATGCATACAACAACAATCAAACACATGACCTCCCAATCTTCACAGAAAGCTCTAACCAATTATGTTACACTTCACTTCTATATAATTTGCTACATATTAATGTAAATAGTGTCAATAATGTCCAACCCACCATTCTTGAAATATAAATATTTTTCCTAGGTCTTACACTTATCATACCAAGGGTAGATTTAAGAATATGACTAGTTTCTCTATTAACCATAAAAAAGGTACCCATGGTAGATTTTGGTCATAATCCAATTGCCCTACCAACCCACGTTCAACATAAAGAATCAATTCCTCAATGTATGACAAGGTCAATCCCTCGCGATCTAGCCATGGTTCCATTTCACACCATGGCAACCCCATAGAGACCTCTATCAGCTCTTATCACCTATTTATGTTCCTCTATGTTAGTCTAGTAACTAGTAGAGCTTGGATAACTTCATTATAGCAGACTCCTAGTCAAAGCTCATCCTATGCATACACACAAGGTGGCATAACGAGAGTCACTAACACACCATTCATGTCTTTTGGCAAGATTCTGATAGATTTTTCCTGTTTTTAGTCTAGGTTTCACTCAACAAAACCACATTGAATCCTCTTGTCGTATATGACATAATATGCATGCATCACCAGTATAAACAAATATTCATTTTACTAGTCATCCATAGATGTAAAAATACATATTAACATGAACAACAACACATTACAAAATTATTAACACAAAAATAAGAACAACAAACAAGGTTAGCTTCCCTTACTTGAACAAAACTTTTTAGGAAAACTAGATCTCTTAAGGATGGATGCTCTACTTTCGAAAGGTTTCCTCGAACTCTCACTTCAAACTATGATTTTTAGAACGAAAGGAGAACAAAATGAAAGAGTGACTGAAGAAAATGTAGTGACATGACACCTTATATTTGACTTAATGTGGTTCGGCCTCTGTTCTCTGAATGAGACAAAGCTTTCAATCCTCTACACCTTTGTCCCAATAGAAAGCAACATTATACCATAATGTAGGTTCATGCCTGACCTTGTCCCTTAGAAAAGGGTGACAATGTATCAAAAATGAAGGTTTCATGTTCTACCCAATATGTTCTCTCCCTTCCACGTGTCTCTTTATGGTCAACTACATTCATCCTCAGCATAAAAGAGAACTTAAACACTCTAACTCAACCAACATAACCTTGCAACGTCTAAGACATGCAAGGTATAAAACCTCATCTAGCTAACACAACCTTGTAGAGTCTAACGCAACGTCAAATGTTCTTGAGCATTTATTGCTCTCACAAGGCTAGTCATCTAATAAACCAATCGTCTAATATACCACAATGTCTAGTAGACCAGTTGTCTAATAAATCACAATTTCTAATAGATCACTCTACCTTTTGTAACGTCCCTACTGGAAATTACTTAATTAATTTAAATAAATAACCAATTTATTTAGTAAACTCATATTTTCATAATTCCCAAACGCAGGAAATTCAAACCAATTACCGAAGTGCCATAATTCAAACCAATATTAATGTAATAACCCTAGCTCCAACCCAAGCTATCCCCTCTCTCTGTCTCATGCATTAGCAGCATCACCTGTATCATCAACTGCTTCCATGTAAAGAATTACACGATCATCGCCAAGCAAAAACAGAAAGGGTGAGCTCAGTAATATAAGAAATCGCATGTTATATTATCATAATTAGACCTTGGCCAGGACATTTAACCCCAAGGCCTTTCAACCTTCACAACACACAACATAAGTAGCCATGGACTCAAGATTCATGATGCTCACACGAACTTGCCCGCTCGTGGTCCTGCCTCTACGAACCTCCCCATTCGTAGTCCTGCTCTATGGACTTGCCCGCCCGTAGTCCAACACATGTGATCCACCAGCCATGTACCTCCCCGTACGCAACATCTCTCAAATGTGAGCACGGAACATATGAACCTACCTCGCTCGTATCCTCACATGAGAGTAATTGGGTATGAACCTCCCCGCTCATACCATCACATGTCATCCACCATCCATGAACCTACTCGCTCATGGCACAACATCTCCTGATCCACATTCATTTCCATGCGTACCACACATACAAACTGCACTAAACTCGCCTGGGCTAGAAGACTTCGCTTGAGCGATCAGGCCTGTCTTACTTAAGCCAATTCTTCCCGCTTGAGCGAGCGTGCTACAACAACTCACTTGCGAAGTCTCACTTAGGCGAGCCTATCTCGCTTGGGCGAGTTATTCCTTCGCCTAAAGCATCACTCTCGCCTAGGCGGTGAGTTAAACATCACACAAAACAATCACGAGTTCTCGCTTAAACGAGATGCCCCAAACCCAAGTCTCACAACCCTCAATTTCTCGCTTAAGCGAGATACACTCGCCTAAGCGAGATAACATGTCGCTCAAAACTCTGGGCCTCCACCTGAGCGAGTGGCTCGAGCAGAATCAGGGTCACCACTCTGCAACTCTCGCCTGAGCGAAATTAGTAGATAGGTTCCCTGTTTACGCACACCCAACCACGAAAAACAATGCCCAAAATCACATTCAACATTACCTAAACAATTCCTCACATAACACCAGCATTAGGAACCTGATTCAGACTCCAACTTGATCCTATAATTGAATTTTTAACCATAATCACACATACAATATTGCAAACCTCATTATTTGCATATATTCGCATAAAGGATTACCCATACAACATCAAAACCATAAAGAACCCAATTCCACATTATATTGACTACGAAAATCTCATGGCAATTATACAATTTATTCATGCCCAACACAGAATGCACAAGATTGTCACTAAAATACATATAGATATGAAAAAGAGCTCCCCTAACCTGGAATTCCTTGCTCCAATTGGGTCTTCTAACCTTAGCTTTGCAATACCCCCAATAACTCCTCCTTGCTCTTCAAAACTCGGATTTCTTGATTCTCTCTGACTCCCCTTGTCACCCCAAACTCGTGCTCCCCTTTCACTCTAGGTTTGCTCCCCTTTCACTCTAGGTTTCACACTTCACAAAACCCTTCTAATTACCCAAATTTCCCCCACCCTTTCACATTCAAACCACTATTATAATAGCAAAAAAATAAAGAGATCAATTTTGCTCCGATTAGGATTTGAACACACACACCCTTGCAATTCCAAGGTCAAGGCACAACCAATTCAACCAAGTCATGTTTGTGTTAATTCCTCTAATTTTATAATTATGTTATCACCCAACATAATCACGCATATTATTAAAATTAATAATAAATCAAATAACACATACATGGCATACATAGGACTTGAACCCAAGTCCTTTCACACAAACAAAGTACTCTCAACCCCTTGAGCTAGTACTTTTCCACATCACAACAATTAACATTAAATGTCATAAAGGCTTCTACTACCCCTATTTATTAAATAATTATTTATTTAATTATTTAATTTTCCTGAGTCTTACACCTTCTACTAGACAGGTCTAATTGAGACTCATCTAACATGTTCAAGGGGTCGTATAATGAATCTTTCTCATTTTTAACCCTTCTTTCCAACTTAAGACTCGTCTAAGGTCTTGATCTCAAAGCTCACGGCGTCTATTCTAAGGCATACACATTTTCTAGGTCTCCCAATATCCATATAACTTTTGAAAGTGAAACACACCTGAGATAATAGAAGATGGAATTTGATTATTAACTTGAACAACAATAAGAACAACTTCACTCTATATTTCACAAAGAATTTAAGCATACAATAGAAGAGAATGAGTATATTCAAGATTATATCGATGTATTCTTTTAGCAACTCCATTCTATTGGGGAGTATGAGTACAAAAACTCTTATGAAGAGTACCATTGGTGATAAGTAATTCACAAATTTATTACAAATGTACTTACCACCCAAATCACATAAAAAAAATTAATAGCAACATTATGTTTAGTTTTAAGAATAGTATGAAATATAAGATATACAAAATAACTCATAACAATGCTTCGTAAAAGAAACCCAATAATAACAAGTATTGTAATAAATAAAAGAGATATAGGATCCACCTTTGGTAGGAACCAGTGAGGAATCCTATACATAATAATGAACCAAGTCAAAAAAGTGTATGGGAGGTAGAAACACTATCGGTTAAAGGTAAAACCACAAATTTGACAAGTTTATAAACAAAACATCAAAATATATCATTGGTTTGTAACTTGCCTAAAAGTCTAGGGGAGACTAAGTAATTTAACCAGAATAAAAAAAAAAAACATGTCTAAGGTAAGAATGCTATAAATAGAAGCTAGATGATGCAAAATTCAAATGAAAATGTGATAAATCAATAGTGGAGGTTGTAAGAGTTGGATTCTTCATTCCATCTAACATATAAAGTCCCCATATATGTGACTTGTCCCAAGTAGGCTCCCGAATATCCTACACATAACAATTAGTGAAAACAAGATTGAGTAACCAAAGTCACATAATTGATCAACGAAGACAATATTTAAAGTGAGATCAAGAATATAGTAAGCATTTGAAAGAGGTAAAGTATATGTCGAGACACATCCACACCAACAAATGGCATTGAGGAGACATCAATGGTCATAAAAGAAATAGGTAGAAAGAAATTTGAGGACATAAAAGACTTAGGATCATATGACATGTGATGTGAGGCACCAAAATCAAGATCTATAAAGAAGGAGACATACCTAATGAAATAAAAGAAGACGAACCTTCTAAGGATAATGTCATTTGACTGAGTAGTAAGAAAATTTAGAAATTATTTTGCAATATGCTAAAGGGATGTAGAGAGTCCTCATATTCACTGGCCATATTTAATTACACAACACAATAGCAAAGAACAATGAAACTAAAAATAGCAAAACAAAAAAGATCATGAAAAAATAAATAGAGTATACGACCTAAACCAAACTAGAGGAAAAGACATAAAGGAATAAGAAAGGGTTACACTCAATAGAACATAAGTCATGATAACTGAGATGACGTAAAAAAGGCATAATCTAGGTTGGATTGCAAATAAGATTCCAAACCCCATTTGCAGTGCATTACAATAACTCTCAATGTGGAAAAGAGGCGTTGGAAAGTCTTACATCGCCTATAGATTCAGGAAAGCCTACTAATAATCCTAAATGATCTATAAACTCTGATACCATAATACTAATTAAACAAAAAATAATGACACATGAAAAAGAAGGGAAATAAAACTTGTAATATCAGTCTTAATAGAAAGCTTAAAGATGCAAAACGCAATAAATATATAAATATGATAATAATACAAAGATTAAATTATCTTTAAGTAATTAATAGTTAACAAGAAAATTGGGGTAAATACGCATATTGAGATATGAAGCCTGTTTCGAATTGTACCTTAATTATTATTGTTGAGTAATCAAGGTGGATAATTGATCAATAAAGACAATATTTAAAGTGAGATAAGAAATATACTAAACACTTGAAAGAGATAAAGTAGATGTGGAGACACATCCAATACCTACTAAAAGCATTGAGGAGACATCAATGATAATAAAAGAAATAGGTAGGACGGAATTTGAGGACAAAAAAGACTTAAGATCACATAGCATGTGATGTGAGGCATCAAAACCATGATCCATAAGGAAGGAGACACACCTAATGAATTAGATGAAAGCAAATCTTTTAAGGATAATTGCATTTGACTGGGTAGTAAGAAATTTTTTATATTATTTTACAATATCAAATATGCTAATAAGATACAGAGAGTCCTTATTTTCATTAACCACATTTAATTACCCAACAAAATAACAAAGAACAATAAAACTAAAAAAACAAAACAAAGAAGATCTTGAAAAAATAGAATATACAATATAAACCAAACTAGAGCATAAACACAAAGGAATGAGAAATGTTACACATGATGTAACACGAGTCTGATTAAATAAAATATTAATTCTTAATAACATTATAATCGTTAGCCATAAATAACATTTACACATAAAATTAAAAGTCCATAAAAATATAAGTAATCGTAGGATAATATTTTAATTATATATTTTGTAAATTATATTAAATATTTCCAACAATTTTCCACATAATTTAAAAAAAATAAAAAAAAATCATCTTTTAAAACAAAATATTGCAGTTCAACATAATGATTCTTCTAGGTGTGAGCCTTACATCTAGTGCTTATAAACTTCCACCCTATAGAGACTTAATTTTTTTGGGCTATATCCCCATATGATCAGGTTTTTGTAAATAGCACATACAATATTGATGTTCATTTTAAGTTCTAATCAGTGGTTGGATGTTACGACCTTGTGCATGTATATTGTTTCATGAGTGTCACTGAAAGATTTGTCAGGTCTCACAATGGGGGCCATACTATCACACTCACTAAGTAAACCCTCAAATGGTGATTTGTGACTCACATCCCAACAATAATTGTCATTGGGTTTATTAAGATGTATTTAAAAAACAATTTATAAGCATAATAATGTACATACCTCAACCTAATTATTGCCATTATTTATAGTACACCTCGTCATAGAAATGAGATGAGACAACATTTATTGAAACAAATTGATATACTTTAGTTAAAAACAACTTTGGTATTACCCATTGAACTCCAATCCATGGGATCAACATTCATGTGAACATGAATGTCCATTTTGCAACTAATTTATGGACTTTAGTCTCAATCTCATTCCCCTCGATGACTCAAATACTTGTTGATATATCAACCCTTTGATAAGCATATTTGCAATATTTCTTTCTGACCTAACAAAGTCAAGACAGATAATACCATGAGTAATTAAGTTTATAATAAATTTGTCTCCCATTCTCATATGCCTTTTTTATTGAAATTTTTACTAGAAACTTTAAATATAGCAATTTGATTGTCACAATGCATTGAAAATAGAAATAATTTATGCTTGCATAGTATATCATGATGGAATAACAGTTTTTAACATATTTTCGTGATAGTGCACCTCCATCCAAGGTTAAAACATAACCATAACCAGTAGTTGATTTTTGTGTCACCAAAATCAATATCCAATTTGCATTAATATATCATCCAAAAATTTCAATAAATTGGACATATTGAATGCCATAATTAGAAGAAACAAAAATAATATTCTCACTAGATGGAAAAATAATATTAGAGCTATATTTTCACTCACTTTAGAATATATTTTCACTCACTTTAGAATAATTACAAGACACCCTCCCACACTTTGAAATATTTTAAATGTGGTTGTCCTTTTTTTTTGTAACTCTCAAGAATTTTATCACAACCTGTGTAAGGAATTCTATTTGAAGATATGACAAACAGAATATAAATTTTCACCCTATATAATTTTAGGCAAGCTAGAACTTATAGAATAATATTACCATATCAAAGCATTTTTTTTTCTTTTGCTGCACCATTAAATTAACACTATATGAAGATGTTACTTAATGAATAATACCATGAGTTCCACACAAAAACACTCATTTATGAAGACATGTATTCTCATTTCTAAAGACATAAAATTCATCACTTCCCCTTTTAATTAATTTTATACCTCAAAATTTTATAATTTGAATGGGGTAACCAAATTTCTCAACAATTGTAATAATAGCATGTCATATATCACAACCTATGTTTGTAATGATCAAAGAAAAATTACTAAATATTTTATTACAAGATAAAGGTACTTAACTGAAATAAACCATCACAAATTTATCATTTACCAACTGAAACACATGTCTAGAAATAATAACCTTATTGTACTCAAAAACCACTTCATAACTTTGTTGAGCAGCAAGGAAGTTTCTAATTCAGAAACATTAAAAAATCCGTTTTAAAAATAAGATAATTTCTAGAAGATAAGTTTAATTTTACTTGACCATCTTCTCAATGTTTGATATGAAGATTTTTTTTTATCAGCACACACATGATTAGAGTAGCAATATGGGCCAGTTCGACCCGTTTAAACCCAGCCCGCAAAATGCGGGTCAGAAAGGTAAAGCAAAAGAAAAAAGGAAAAATTGAACGCACTCAAAATTTTGAAACCCCAAACCCCAAGATCATTTCCAAACCAATCGTCCTTGAAACCTAAAAATACTCATCAACCAATTAACTATTCTATTTACTAGGAATTCAAAACTCCAAATCATGCTTTAGTTCTTGCTAGTTTAAAATGTCGAATTTGTTTTTAAAAATCTAAATTTAGACAGATAAAAAATTTCAGTAAATTGGAAAACCAAAATCACTTTTTTTTTATGTATTGAATAAAAAAAGGTAGTTAGATTTGAGGGAAAACATATTTAATTTTTTTTTATTATATGTAAAATATTAGGTAAATTCATATTCATCAGTCATGTAGTAAAACAGCTCTACTATAAGTGATTAAAGTTAATATTTTTTCGACCAGCAACATCATGCATATATGTTCCTCCTTAAATATATGTATAAGTGCATGTATTACTCATGTAACAAATTTAAGCAAAGATTTTACTGTAGGATAACATAATTAAAAAAATGAGTAAAACACCAAATCGTTTCCTAGATTATTACCGTTTATTTTGACCCTTTATATAAAAAAATATTTTCCTTTTGATATTGTCATACTGTTTATTAACTCAAAGTTTTTTTTTTCAGTGACTATTGTTAATATCATACAAGGTAAGTTCCTCCATTTCTATATTATTATTTTTAAGTAAAAATGAAAAGAATACTTTATTGTCTTTATACAATACAAGAAAAAAATTTTGGTGACAAAAAATAATCGGTCAGTGACAAATTTAGATATTAATCTATAAAATAAAAACTATTGGTAACTAAAATAGTTTCTAAGTTGCTCACTAGTGAAATGGTCTCTAAATTGATCAGTAATATCAACTAAAAAAAATGGTGTTTGAATTTATATCTAAATTAGTCATTAATAAAGCAAATTAGAAACCAATTTTTTTAGTAGCTAAAATCTGGTAACTAATGTTATTGACCCATTCACGACAGAGACCAATTTAAAAACTATTTTAATTATTAATAAATTTTAGTTTATAAATTTGTATCTAAATTGGACATTATAGTGACTAATTATATTTTTATCTCTAAAACTGGTCACCAACAAAAGATTTTTTGTAGTGATAACATGTTTCGTTCCTTTATTACTAATTGTTATAATAAGTATGATGGACAAGTTTCTTTACAATATATTATTTGAAGAAATATGTAAAAAAAAAATTACTTAATAGTTAAAACTAGTTTATATATAAACTAAATTTTAGACCTTCTTTTATATAACTTTCTAAAACTTTATTTCTAATTTATAGATAATATGATTTCAATTTTTGTCTTTCTATTTCTATTTTTTAAGAATACTTATAAATAAATTTGTCCAAATATAACTAATATTATCTATATACAAACTATTGTTGTCAAAAATTGTTCTATAATAGTTTCACATTATTATTATTTTTTATTATGATGACATCTATGATTTTTTATTCCTGAAACTTATTAAAATAGCATACTTTTAAAAATAGCAATATGTGTATACGTGGTAAGAGAGTAGCTCTTTTTTTTTCTTTTTTTTTTATTGAGTGATTATACGTGAACAACTTTTTTTTTCTTTTTTGAAACAGATTTAAAAACTTTTTTGTTAATATAAAAACAATAATAAACCTAAATAAATATAAAAATTGAATGATTTTATTATTATTATTATTATTATTATTTATACTTATATATAAACTGTTTTTTATATATGTCATAATTTCAATTTTACCTAATAATCTTGTTAACTGACTTTCTAGCTATATGGATTTTTTTAAACTACCATGGTTTTCGTTTCTTTTACTTTTTTTTCTTTATCATAATTGTAGTTCTATCTATACTAATATTCAGATACTTCTTACTATTACTTTGATACTTTTTTATTTATTTTTTAAAATTTTAAAAATGCGGCAACACTTATATTTTTGGTAGTATTAAATAAAAATGTTGATAAGTGGTAATCTTTTAGTTTAATGAAGGTATTCTTTTCTTATTTTATTGTTACATCCTAATGACATTAATTATATTAATTCACAGGATTACTTATAGCAATACACAGACCAAAGGAATATGTACCAATTCAATTCACTATATATCCATCTGAGGATATATATGGATTAATTATGTTGGGACAATATGGTATACCATACTCCATAGCTAGATATGTTATTGGCACGATCTTGTTTATTGTTCTATTGATATACAAGTGGAAAAGAAGACATTCCTCCGCATATGAAAATATTGAAAATTATTTAGAGCAAAATAGTTTGATGCCTATTCGATACTCATATAAGCAAATTGAGAAGATGACCAAAAGTTTCAGTGAAAAATTGGGTGAAGGAGGCTATGGCTCTGTATTTAAGGGAAAGTTACATAGTGGACCTTGTGTTGCCATAAAAGTGTTACAAAAATCAAAAGGTAATGGACAAGACTTTATCAATGAAGTTGCAACAATTGGAAGAATACATCATCAAAATATAGTGAATTTAATAGGATATTGTGTTGAGGGCTCAAAACGTGCTCTTATTTATGAGTTCATGCCAAATGGATCTCTTGAAAAATTTATATTTTCCAGAGAAGGAAATCAACATTTATCCTATGACACAATATATAATATAGCAATTGGAGTAGCTCGTGGAATTTCTTATCTACATCATGGATGTGAGATGCATATTTTGCATTTTGACATTAAACCTCAGAACATCCTCCTTGATGAAAAATTCACCCCAAAGATCTCTGACTTCGGATTGGCAAAATTATATCCAACAGACAAAAGTGTTGTGACTATGACAGCAGCAAGAGGGACAATTGGGTACATGGCTCCAGAATTGTTTTATAGAAATGTTGGAAGAATATCAGATAAGTCTGATGTTTATAGCTTTGGAATGCTTCTAATGGAGATAGCAAGCAATAGAAAAAACCTAAACCCTCATGCAGAGCATTCAAGTCAACTTTACTTTCCCTTTTGGGTTTATGATCAACTTGATAAAGGTAAAGATATAGAAATGGAAGATGTCATAGAGAATGAGAACAAAATTACTAAAAAGATGATCATAGTTTCACTTTGGTGTATACAATTGAAACCAAATAATCGTCCTTCTATGAATAAAGTAATCGAAATGCTTGAAGGAGACATTGAAAACCTACAAATACCTCCGAAACCTTCTTTGTATCCACATGAAACATTCAAAGATAGTCAAAGAATCTGCTCCGACTTCATTAGTTCTTCAAGTTTTTCCATGGAGATGGCTACTAATGCTCCACTAAATGAAAGTATTTGATAATGTAGATTAATTATATGTTTTATCCAACTTCAATGACTTAAACATTTTCATCTTTGATGTTTACACTATTTGAATTATTTCCTATATTTAATACTTCATAGATTAAAATATAATGGTTTACCTCAACCTAACTTGATCAAATACAATAACATGTGCGAAACTAAATTTAGTTAAAATAAAGAAATTAAATAGGTACATTTTTTTGGTAAGTGTCTCTATTAAATTCTATAATAACTAAGATTGTTATGTAAGCTAGGTAATAGTGAAGGATTGGATGGAAAACTAATAAAACAATATAGGAATTCATCAAATAAATTATAGTTACTTACTTTAATTAACTTCATCTTATGTTTGAATGAGATGTTTCAACAATTTCAAGAATTTGAAATACGTGATATTTGAATTACTTACAATTGAATTATCTTAATTTCTTAAATAGTTTATTTGGATGAGGTAGTTTAAATATCTTAGACTTCAATTTCCTATTTGGATAAAGTAATTTAATTTCTCTTTCAAGGAAAATTTATATTTCAAAAATATTTGGATAACTTGCCTCCACCCTTAACCATAAGTTCAGTGAGCTTGACTTTTAACCTAGGACGACTCGTCACAACTTTTGGCCCATGCCTACTTGTCTTGACCTTCTAACTTGCCTCTACCTCCTACCCAGTCTTCTTTAACCCAGGATGACTCGTCTTGAGCATCGATCTGGACTTACTCGTCTTGATCTTTAGTCAGGGTTGACCATATCGACCCTTGGTTCGGGTTGACCCGTCCTAACTCTCAGCTCGACCGACTCATCTCGACCTTTGACTCGATCAACTTGTCTTTACCTTCAACCCAAGTCTAACCATATTGACCTTCAACATAGTTGACTCATCTCAACCTTTGGCCACGACCAATTTGGCTCGTCATTTATATTGGGATAAATCAAATCAACCTCTGGCCTATGAAATGACTTTACCTTCGACCTATGAAAAATTGGCTTTACCTTCGACCTACGTCAACTCTTCTCAACTTTCTAATCAAACATGTTGCCATGACCTATGCGTTGGTTTGACCTCGAGCCGACTCATCTCGACCTTTAGTCTGAGCAGACTTAGCCTAACCTTTGGCTTATGTCAAATCGACTTGACCTTTAGCCATGACCAACTTAGATTGTCCTTCATCCCTTAGTCGAATCAACTTGACATTTGGCCCATTTTGAATCTGCTCGACCTTCAGCCTGTGCTGAATCGGCTTAACCTCTTTCCTGCACCGACTCGTGTTGACCTTTGCCCCTATCAATCTGTCTCGACCTCTGCCTCAACTAATCGGTCTTGACCTTCGGCTCAAGCCATTTCATCTCAAACTTTGGTCTAGGTCAAATCAATTCGATTTTCACCCTAGGCTAACTCGATTGAGCCTTTAGTCTAAGCTGACTCAATTGAACCTTCAGCTCAAGCCAACTCGACTTAGCCTTCAGCCTGAGTAGACTCAACTCAACCTTTCTGAGTGTAATGAAAAGGAGTATTTGAAATTCTTATATTTTTTTCATTTGAAATACCTTCCAAAATTTCTTCAATTTAATTTCTTTCTAATTAGAGTAAAAAGTTGTAAATTCTTCAAATAAATGAAGTATCTTTCTAAATTATCTCATCCAAACACAACATTGCTTTAATTTGATTCTAAAAATGTATTTTAAGGTTTTGATGAAAGTTAATAAAATGAGTTTTTCTACTCTATTTCATCCCAAATGACTACATTAACTTATATTTTGGCGAGTAATTTTTTTAGCTAAATTTTTCCATTAAGTACAACCATGTCTGCAATGTTACCAACTTCCATAATAGAAGGAAAATCCACTCCCAAAACTCGTATGGTGGATTAATATTAGTATCTTTATAATGAAGATGTGTTATTCCTCACCAAATTTTTTTAAGTAATAATCTCAATGTTTCAACACACACAAAAATTTATGATTTTAATGTTTTGTTTTTTTAGGAATTTAAACCCCTTAAATGTATTATTCACAAAGATGGCAACAGGGTGAGGTGGGACAAGTTTCATTATCCCATACACTAGTGAAGTTTGTTGTTTGTTAGGTTTATTATTTCACAAGGTATCAGGCTACTATCAAACCACCATTAATTAAAGTCCACATTCGAGATGTATATGCCTTGAGTAGAAGTAGACGAGCCCCAATAACCAATAAGATTTTGATGATAACAAAACACTTTAGCAGATTAATAAGTCTATAGTTAGAAGTGAAGTTGTGTTAGACTATTTGATGGAATGGAAGCTCCATAGGCAGCATACATGGAGTGGAAACAAGTGTTTAAGGCTCTTATAGCAATGGTATTTGGAGTGGTGAAAGGAGAACTAGACTAGAAACTAGGCTAGTGGAAAGTGGCTAGAGGATATGTTGTAAACCTATAGCTTAGGTGCTATCAAAATAATAGATTAGTGGAGTGATCTCAACAAAAATATTCTATTAGAAATTTCAAGAGTAAACTCTATAAAGTGCAATAGGACTCTCTTTTATAGAAGAGAAGGTCACTAATGCACATGCACATGAAATGCGTTTGGAAATGAAATGTAAGTCTTGGAGAAGAATTCTCTCTCTTGACCCTTGGATGCGCATGATGGCTTGGATGCGTGACAAGTGGCCTAACACTCCTTTGCAAGTCAAAGTCGCACCTCCCTTGTGGTGAATGGGGTGTCTCGGCCAAAGCTCCTTATTAGGCTTAGAGTAGTCCAATTAAAATCCAATGAACAAGTTTATTTAGCCTACTATTTATGAAAGCAAGGCCTAAATAATGGCCTAATTTCAAAGACTACTCTAATGCTCAATCATGCAATCTCTTCATATCTTCACATCTTTTTTGGTCCATGAAAAGAGTAATTGAAGCCCATGATAAGTGTGGTCATTTTGAGGAAAGCCCATTTGGATCTTCTTTAGAATGCTCCTTGTTATTGGGCCTCTTGGTGGACTTTGGGCTCGAGATGCATGTGGGTCTTGGAGTGAGCCTTGAGCATGATGTGGGCCTAGAGGGTCTTCATCATTATTAAGACAAAACATTTAATAAAGTAGTAAGTTTAAGAAATTGATAGATATGGTTTGAAGATCAAAATATGTGAAATGTATTTTTGTTTGCATATGTTTAAATGATTGATAATCTTACATTGTTTATGTTAACGAAAGCAAGAAGTTTGGTAAATGCAAAACTCAAGTTTTAGCATTAGACGGGTCTAAGGATTAGGCGATTCAAAGTGTTGGACGAGTCTAACAGTAGAAATCATTAGGTTTAAAGCATTAGACGACTTAAGACTCTAGACAACCTAAGTCAATGTGTTAGAGACTAAGGTGTTAGACAACTAAAGTATTATATGACCCAAGGCAGCTTAAACCATTATACGACCTTTATGTTTTATTCTCTAAATGAACCTTTATATTTTATTCTCTAATTTATCATATGAATTTATACAGTGATCTAAATGTTCGAACAAAGATTAATTGATATGAATTTCAACGTTTAAGAAAATTATCCTATGATAATTACATTCTATAAGAATAAAGTTTTCAAAATCATTCAGTCAAACAATATGAACATTAAGGAAATATTCTTTGTGGTTGATCAATTAATTGTTTGATTGATTAAATAGTATTATTGCTCTAATGATTCAAATGCAAAATCAACTTGTACAAAGTTTCCTTAATACGACCATTGTGAACATTGTAGAGAGCAGAATTTAAAACAAGTCTAACCTTAATGATAAAAGGGGAAAAGATACCCTGAATAGCATCAACTGATTCAGAACTGAAGTATTGTAGAACGATGTTCAAGATTCAAAGTAAGGAATCAAATTAATGAATTGATCAATTCATTCCATATTAAGAAGATCACAATGGAGAGCTACAATTCAAAGTCTCAACGACTAGTTGAAAATACATATAAAAATGGATGTTAAGCCATATGAAAAAATATACGAACAAGAGAAAAGAGAAAGAACAAAGTGTTGGGAATTTTTCATATCAATAATGTTATATAGAAATTGGGTTAAGAGCTTCAATATTGTAATATCCTTCATTGAGTGAAGTTGTAATATGTGAGCTATGTTGTACAATTTTGCCGAGAGGGACTCATTTGCTTATTGTTGTAATTGAGAGTTCTTGATCTCAGAGGGGAGATTCATAAGGATATGTAGAGGGGTTGATACTTTGTGTATCCTGGAGAGGTTTGTACTCGTGTACCTAGAGAGGTTGAAACTCATGTAATCTAGAGAGGATGATACTCGTTACTGATAAAAGGTGTTGATCAGTGGAATTTCTTAAGTAGATTGCTTAAGAGATTGGATCTACCCTTAGCTGGAGGTTGTTGGTGCTAAGTGGCTCTAAAAGAAGGGTTGAATAGAGCCTATATACCTTTGACATTCTTTTTCACTAGTGCAAAATTAGTTTTTTATACCTGTATGTTATATCTGTTCAAATTTATTAGGTATAAAAAAGAGAGACAATAATAATTTTATGAATAATATGAGTTCTTTTATTCCTGTTGGACTTAAAATAGGTATAAAACATAATTTAGTGACATTTTTACACTATTAAATAAGACTTTCTATAATTGTTATAAGTATAATATGTATAGAAAATTCGATTTTTCTCTTACCCATCCCGCTTCTCAGTCATGTTTCATGCTTCACTGTGTGTTAGCTTCTCTAGACTTTCCTTTTTTATTTTGTTCTTTTCCATTTACTCCCCACTATGGGTCTCATTCCGTCCGTCCAGTGTTCGTATGATGCTGCTGAGGTCTATTCACGTTGTCGTTTGGTTCGTTGTTTGTCGTTCATCGTTCACCATTCACCGTTCATCGTTCGCTGTTCGCATTCGCCGTTCGCATTCACGTTTTGTCATCATCTTCTCCATTCTCCTTTCCTTCATCATTTGCATTCGCTTCTCCATGGGAGTTGATCTCCTCTGTTCACGTTCGTGTTTCGCACCTCCATTGCTGTCACGTTCAGGCAATATCACTATTCTCCTATTGTTTGTTGGTTTGCTGCTTTTGCTATGTTTG
>Ga0099823_1001396_pt1 | contig 19875 bp, 13 predicted proteins | sample CowpearedBW_FD_76831 | JGI IMG/M metagenome (GOLD analysis project Ga0099823, IMG submission 76831) | Root nodule microbial communities of legume samples collected from California, USA - Cow pea red BW | ecosystem: Host-associated > Plants > Roots > Nodule | place: USA: California | collected...
ATGAAGCTGCCAAACTTTCTTATGGGCTCGTGGCCACATGTAGTGAGAGTTTGTTCACAATATTTCATTCTATTTTCACCTAACAAACTCCTTTCATCTTCTATCTCACATTCTACAATAAGATGAAGTGAAGCAAGTAAACTCTTGAGTAAAAAGCAAAACCTTTTATTTTTTATTTTTTATTTTTTTCTCACTTGCTTTAAGAATATCTCTGCAGAATTACTTTAAGAAAAAAAAATGACAATAAATGTGATGGTTTTCATCATCGTCTCTTTGAATTTGAGTGGCAAAGTTTGATTTGGCCCACTGCTTTAATTTTCATGACACGATATCTATTCATCCACTGCAAGAAAGTTTTTATTGTCACTATTAATATTTAGCTTTTTGTGTGGGAGTTAAATAGTGGGGAAAAAAAAAAGTGAAAAATAATATGTGATGCAGATGAATGGAAATAAAAAAGAAAGTCGATCACTTTCCTTATTTAGATTTATGAAAGGGGTGATAAAAATAAATAAACAGTACTAAAAAGTTTTTCTTTTGCTACGTTTTTTGCTTTAATATGAATCTATTATATTTTGCATGCTATATAAAAATGATATAATTTTACAAATAAATAAATAGAACACATTCTTATTCTCTATTTTTCGTTTTTAAATAAATACTATAAAAGTAATATATATTTCCTTTCCCTAATTTCTTTTTCTCGTTGATTTTACAATTCCAAAAAGTTAGGAATTTAAAGCGTCAATAAAACGGATAAAATGTGTTATGAAAATTACTAGAGCAAAATCTTGAATTTGAATAAAGTGACAACCAAGATTCTTAAAAGTAAGATCTTGAGTTTGAATATTATGGCCGAAAAAAATGTAATTATGAAGAAGAGATTCACTAATGATGATTAGTCACTTTCTTCCAAAAATAAATAATTAAAAATTTAGAAATGTATAAGAATATATGAGAAAAAAATATAATAGATTACACTATTTTCTTTTCTTTATTTTTTTTTTCAATCAAATACACTATACTAATTCAATCCCGTGTCATATTTTCAATCATACATAATGGATAGTGTGCTGGTTAATCACCAATCCACAGTGTCATGTCCATTTTTCTTTCATTTTGTAATATTCAATCCCGTGTCATATTTTCTTTCATAATGCATTTCAAATATATTTATTCAAGAAAAAAAAAATCTGTAATACTTTGACATTTTTTAATAAATATATTACGTATACGTATGTTGTTTAAATTGATAAAAAGATAACCAAAACAAGGCCATATCAGAATGAACAAGCTTGTTAAGATAAGATCATATTAGAGTAAATGATAAGCTTGCACCACTTAAGGATAAGATTTAGAATTAATTAATATGTAAATTCTGTTCTTATCTTAGCAATAAATAAAGCTATTAATATTGCAATTAATATTAACAATACTATATACTTTTAATTAATAGTATAATTTTTGAATGGTAATTAAAAAGTGTTGGGAAGAGTTTCCCACTTATTGTGTCAAGAAGAGTTTCAATATAATTTTTTTTAATAATATAAGATTCAATTACTCATACGTTTCTATATTCATCACACTAGTTTGTTATGATATTTTTATATAGAATATTTTCTTCATATCCATCTCTATTTAATTTGATTTGAGAGGAAACAAAATAATGGTAAATGGGATCCAAGTACTAAAGTTTGGCGAGGTTGTCCCTCGTATCAATGTATGTGATAGTGGATGATACCTCCCAACCACAAAAATAAGTTAGGACAAAACATGGCCACAATGGAGGGACCATCAACTATTTTCTTTCATCGAAAAGACACATTTTACCTTGCAAACACCACTCTAAGACAAAAATTTGTGTTTAAATATCAACACATTTTACTTCTTTTGACACCCTAAAAAAAAAGGCTAACCACATTGTACACACAATTGTTTATTCTGCTCTGTCATACAACACATGAGACATGCCAAACTAATGTTGCTGGAAAACAATAAAATCCCAACCAAGTCTCTTTATTCATTACAAAACAATACATATACGTCTTTCACCTTTTACCTTTTTTTTTCCGATTTTGATGAAATCATTCGACACCATCTTAGGAATTCAGACGTATTTCTCTGAGAAGATCCAACAATAATATCATTTATTCTAGGTGCAGAAAACACTTACAATTAAGTTCATGGAAAATAACATAATCTTATTCTAGTTGCGCATACAGTAGAAATCTGATAGTTCAGAGAAAGGGTTTCTAAATTCTAATCTCAGTTCTTGACAGATCCAACCTTGGAGTCACCGATTTGTGCACCATCACATAGCTTTTCAACATTCTGAGTTCCTGGCCCTTCCTTCGTCTCTCTGGCCTTTTCCTCAGCAACTCTTTGAAACTCTTCAGCTGTGGAGGGTGCCCTCTCTTCCATCAAACGGCTACGGTTTCCATTGATTGCTTGTCCATAGTTCTGAAACAAAATTCTCAATTCCTTAGTTCAATAACCAAAAACCAGAACCCACTCTCTGTTCACTCTTCAACATATTTTCACCACAGTAAAATTTCATTAGTTTTCACTACTCCTATAGCAAACCCCTTTGAGTTGCTTGCACTTTCAACATTCCTATGTCAATGTTTCCATTTTCAAGAACTGGGTTATGCAGAAAGCTGAAAACCTCAGAATTTTTCCATCTCAAACACACAAAAAAGTTAAGATTCCAAGCAAAATGAATCTGAAAATGATGAAGATAAGATTCCACTTTTCATGTGTCTAATTTAATTTCCAGGTGGGGTTGTTTGTTCTTACAGAAGAATAAAAGTTTTCATGGAAAGTGGGTAACAGAATTACATAAATTAGTACACTGCATCAGAGAGGGAAATTGAAGTAGAAGAAACAAAAATCGGAGATACCTTGATTGTGTTGTTGAAGAATGGGTTAGTGGTAGTGGATTTTAGCAAAGATGATCTTGAAGTGGCATGGAGAATGGTGTTGAAGTGAGCACCAACCATGATTTCTCTCTCCCTGTGTTTGTTTGAGAGTGAGTAGTTGGTAAAAATATTGTTCTTGGAGCACTGTGGTGTGTAATGTCTGCTTAAATAGAAAACAAGAAGACAAGATTGCACCTGAACACACCGCAGATATTCACGGTTTTGCCATTGGTTAATACCAATCCAATAAATTATCAACTAAGGAAAAAAAAAATCGTAGGATTTGAATTTGAAAAAAAAAAAATCTATTTTTTTTACTCAAAGTAAATCAAAGTATCATTATTCTGACAAAATTTGGACATAAATTTGGACTGGATTGAATTGAATAAAGAGATAAGGTTTGATAAATAAAATTGAGTAAAATTGATAATTATAATTGAGTTTGAATTATAATTGGAGCAGTCTGGTGTTTAATGTCTGCTAAAATAGAGAAAAAAACAAGACTGCACCTGGACACGGTACAGTATTTGTTATTGGTTAATACCATCTATTAAATCTATGAATAATAATATTTTAATCTATTTTTGATTTATTTTAACTTATTACTTCGATCGTTAAATTATTTATTTTAATTCTTTTTAATAATATAATATAATAATTTAATAATAATTAAAGTTGATAAATTAAAAATAGATTAAAATATTATTATTTTAAAACTATCAACTATTTCCATCCATTGCCACACAATTTAGTTAAATAAGTGAAATATTTTACTTAAATAATATAATTATTATTTAATTTTATATTTAAAGTAATATATTAATTGTAATACATTTAATATTACTTAATTACTAAAGGACATTTTGAAACTTATCGATAATTTTATGATAATATGAAAGATTAATTGTCACTTAGCTATAATAAAAAAATATAACATCAAAAGTACTTTTTAGTATCACAATATTTTGTTAAATCAGTACAATATTTTGGTCAGATTAATACAATTTTAGACTAAAATCTAAATAAACAATGTCAAGGTTAAATCATGTAATTTTAATGTACATCTATTTATATATCAGAAATACTTATAAAATAACAATAATAATTATATAGTATATTAAAGTCAGCATTTAATAATATTTTTAATTTGATTGTATTTTATATTTACAAATATTAACTATAATTCTGTTTATATAAAGGTGTCAAAGTAAGTTTATTTGGTTTGTATGGATTGATTTATTATAAGCTGAATTTATTTTTAGCTTGTTAAAACTTTTGTAACGTTATTTAACCTACCATGAATTTGATAGATTAGTGGATTAATTCACTTATACATATTTTGATTTGAAAATTATTTATATATTTACTATAGTACAATAAAATAGACCAACGCAATTTAATTTTTTATAATATAAAAATCAAAATATTAAACTAATTTTTCAAAAAGAATTATAAAAAAAATAGTTGAAAATTAAAATATCAAATAAATAAATTAAACAATTAAACTTTGAAATATGATTGAAGAATATTCTAGTACTTAAAAAATCAAATTATGAACCTAAATCATTTATGAGTCAACCTATTTTCGATTCTTGACTTAAATGTATGAGACTCTTCCTGATTCACATTCAAAACACTAAATTTTTTCAATTTAACCTAACTTGCACTAGTGATAAGCTGATTTAACTTATGAGTTAGAATCAGATTAAAATACATTTTAACATCAGTAAATACTATTCTAATTTAAAATAAATAAATAACAAATGTGATAAATCTCTCGTGACATTAATGTTTATAATGAAAAAGCGTGATTATTTTTTTCTTACTATTTTGTTAAAACAAACATCTTAAACTTTTCTTTTCTTATTCAACTAAATTAATCGTTACACTAAGAAATTTAAAAAAGAATAAATTGATTATTTTATAGTTCAATAAGCAAAATTATGTTATTTATATCTAGTCAATAAAGGATATATATATATATTTTTTAATTTACAAGTATGTGTTAATGAAAAAAAATGATATATATAAATTTAAATGAGATGTTGCCGATTTTTTACATCACCCACTGTCTGTTTGCTATTTAGTATTATTTGATATGTCACTATTATTCCTAATCCCTAATAAGTAGAACCACTTATAATATATTCTAAATACTTTTAAATATTATAAGATGCTTTTAAATAAAGCACATGCTTAAATAAAAGGAAGGCAACACCGCATAATACAATTAATCGATATAAAATTGTTTTAATTCAATGGTGATATTATGCTTAGGTTTTCAATATGTAATTACGTTAAAATTTAAGTGTTATTGCATCACTGTATTGCTTGTCATACCATAAATCTCAATATCACAAACAATAATAAGTTGATGATATTTAGATACTCATAAGAAAATTGACTCTGATACCTTAAAATACGAACATTTTATTTTTGTTCTATTTTTTTTAATTAAAAATATTAACGTATAATTCAACCACTCAATAGTTTTTTTATGTTACAATGTGGAACAGTGTTATCCTATTATAATTTAATTTATATTTTCAAATATAACACATTTTACTTATTTTTGTTGAAATGATTAGAAATGAAAAAAATGTAATCCTTGAATCTGCATTATTTAATATTTATATATTTCATTTATAATCCTTTTAGCCATTATTTTAAAAATTCACAAGGACTAAAAAAATTGAAATAAAGAATATAAAAACTAAATAAAATGAGTATAAAAGTAAAAAAATATATATTCATATTAAAAATCAGATTTGTAATTAAATATGGACGATAATTAATTATTAAAACATCCTTCCCAAACTTATTTTGAATAGTAAAATTTGGGGTAGAAAACCCTGGTTTGGTTTTGGTGCGTGTGGCGCTGGAACAGGTTGAAGGGTGAAGCTAACGGAAGAGAAGAGTGCAAAGTCACAGTTTGAGTCTGTGTTGTTGCCATGTCGGCGTCGGAGATTCTTCGGGAATTGGATTCACTGAAGGATGCAAAGGCAAAAATTGAGCATAAAATCTCTGCGCTTGAAGCTCAACTCAGAGAGATTAATCTCCGAAACGACGCCGCACCGACCAATGGCTCTTCTCATCCTTCTTCGTACCCCACCAACGGTTTGACGCAGGACATGATCCACAGATACAGTCGTCATCTTATGCTTCCTTCATTTGGTGTTGAAGGTCTTCTTTTCAATATCTCAAATGCTTAATTATCGCGCTGCATTAGCCTAACTAAATTTAACTTAATGAAGGAAGATTCTATTTATTGCATATGTATGCTCAAGTATTGGATATTGTTTAGTTCCATTTTTAGGTTGCTTTATGGTAACCATAAGAATTAGTATCTTGTCGTGTGCTTTTTGCATTTGTCGTAAATGTTCCCAACTTGTTGCGTTTGTGGGGAGCAGGGCAGGCAAATCTGTTGAAGTCATCGATTTTGGTTGTGGGAGCTGGTGGATTGGGTGCTTCTGCATTGTTATACTTTGCAGCTGCTGGTGTTGGTAAATACCATTCTGTTATCTATCATCCTTGTTCTAGTCTATATAATTTTAAAGCTTACTTTTTAAAATCTACACTCAGGGCGCTTGGGTATTGTTGATCATGACGTGGTTGAGCTGAATAATATGCATAGGCAGGTACAATATTGTCTGTTTTACCCTCCCACCCCTTTTAGGCATAGCAGGTGCAACATGTACCTTGTGTATTGTTCATATATGTTTGTGTCCGGCATCGGCCTTTGGGTGTTTACACTCTTGCGAGTACAATGTTAAAGTATCTTGCTTCTGTGTTTGTGTTCATTTACTGTTTTTCTTTTAACTTCACTACGGTTATTAGTTTTGACAAGTTCTTACTTTTGTTCAGGTTATCCACACAGAAGCATATGTTGGTAAGCCAAAAGTGAAATCTGCCGGTGCTGCTTGTCGCTCGTATGTTGCTCTCTGACCTACTATTTACCACATCAATTTTTTGTGGACAACTGAAAATGAACCCTCGTTAGAATTTTTTTTTTTTTCAAATGCTTGTAACATCATTGTCCTTGGAACTAAGATGTTTTGAATGTTAGGGTCAACTCCTCTATTGAAGTTGTGGAACATCAAGAGGCTTTGCGGACTTCTAATGCTTTGGAAATTCTTAGCAAGTATGATTTCTATAATTTGATTGATCTTACTTTTTTCTTGAGGCCTCTTCCTTCTATGCTTTCATTTAACATTGAATGTTATGACTAACCGTGTTTTTCTTTGTTTTAATTATGCGAATTTGATAGATATGATATAATAGTAGATGCAACAGATAATGCTCCTACCAGGTACCTGATCAGTGATTGCTGCGTGGTACTAGGAAAGGTAAATATTAATGTTTTGATGTATGAGCAAATTTAATTGATGCCATATGGGCCTTTTCACTTGTTATTCTAAGATTTCGGCCTCACAGAATGCAACTCCAAAGTCAGCATTATTCTGTATGATATTGATATTCATTAAAAAAAAAGGAAGTTATGTTTGCTCCTATGCTGTTGCCTACTAATAATTTATAAAAAAGGAAGTTATGCCTACTAATTATTATCTCTAAAAGATTTGTAATCACTAGGCATCAGTTTTATTTTTTATAAATTTGAAAAGGTGCAATTATATGCATTTATTTTATACCTATGTACATAATGTGATTTAAGGGACAGCTTATTAATTATTTTCATATGATGCAGCCTCTTGTCTCAGGTGCTGCATTGGGAATGGAGGGACAGGTACATGCCTAAATTTTATTTTTTTTCTTCTAGCATTTCAGTTGCATAATGCTTTATGGAGAACAAGTCATCATGTATGCTTGATTATGTCGCATAATTTAAGTTTTAACAAGGGAAACGTATGCTTCAGCTTACTGTCTACAATTACAAAGGTGGTCCGTGCTATAGATGCCTCTTTCCATTGCCACCACCTAGAACGGCATGCCAAAGTTGTGCTGAGGGTGGAGTTCTTGGAGTAGGTAAATTTACTAGTGCTTTTTGTGAACTGAATAAAGTTTACTTCTCACTGCTAGTCTAAGAGACATTTACATAAGAAGCAATGCCAACCAAAAGACAATTCTTCTGATCTCCCGTGGTCATTGCAAAGTTGAGTCATGGATGTGTGGTAATGTATGCTTAAATTATTGGTGACAACTAGGTACTTAGTCTGATTGCGTGATTCCTTTTTGCCAATCTGTCTCTATAAATGGGGAATATGTTTTGACGCATCAAGTTTAACTGAAGAAGAAGATTTTTTGTAGATATGAAGAAGAAGATTTTTTGTAGATTCACCGGTTCACAACCAGCTTAAAAGTTTGTCTAATCTCACGAATGGTACTATACTATACAACGAAGGAAATTTAAAATGGGGAATCAAAGGGTCATGAGGCTTAATAAGAATGACATGCTAGAAGGGTGATGTGAGGCATATTGCGATTTATTCTTTGTTTAGCAGGAATGTGTCCTTTAGTAAGACTTATTAGCTAAGATTCAATTTGTTTTGAATGTTTAAGTTGTTTCATATATATTTCTTTTTGCTAAACTATGATTTATAGATGCTGGACTGTTTATCATCTCTGTTAATGATGATGAATATTTATCATTCAGCTTGCTTTACTTCTCATTAGTACCTATTTATTTTTTTTCTGGCTATTCTTCTGTTTTTTTGACATTTGCTCTTATCATTTTCAGTTCCTGGTATAATTGGCTGTCTCCAGGCTCTTGAGGCTATTAAGATTGCGGCTGCTGTTGGTGAACCACTCTCAGGAAGGATGCTTCTCTTGGATGCATTGTCTGGAAGGATTCGTATTGTATGTCGGGAACTCCAATGTCTATTAGGATTCGAGAAATGCTGGATACGTTCTCTCTTAACATAATCTTTCTAACACCCTCTATCGTCGATTAAAATTTATTGGAAATTGCATTTTTTGGTGGGCTCCACTTATTCTCACACCAGATTTAAAAGGGAAACCAAGTTATGATTTGTAATAAATTCAACCCATAATGGAGAAAATATTAGAGACTGACGCTAACTCCTCTTAGGATTTTTCAAGTGGTGAGGGGGCGGGGGTTGAATGTTTAGTATTTCTTATAAATTAGGATTTTATTTCGATAAGTTACTTGGATGCAATGATTGACATTACTATTACTGTTGAGTGATTCTCGTATTCATACTAACTTTTCTGTCACCTATTAAATCGAGACTTGTAATATTTACAGTTCTAAACCATGTTGTAATTATGCTATCACAAAGTGATATAATTGATGAAATCTCATTATTTGTCCGAATGTTTTTCCTCAAGTAGTACACTGAAAATACATAAGTCAAAACAATTTATACTATGTTTTTTCTATTGCAAGATCTTATTTATTTCTTACTGATTGTGTTTTAATTGCACAGGTCAAAATTAGAGGAAGGTCTACGTATTGTGAAGCATGTGGAGAAAATGCAACATTTACACAGCAGAAATTCCGAGAATTTGATTATGAGAAGTTCACTGAGACTCCCTTGCGTGTGGTATTTCTTTTATTCTTGCCTTTCACCTCCCTTGTATTTAGATAGCATTGCTTCTGGTTAAGTTGGGTGTACTATTGGCCATTTTTATTGGATGAGACTGCTGTTGATAATATTGCCTTCCACGAAATTATTTTTATATTTTCAATAATGCATATGCAGCCTCCTTTGAAGTTAAATCTACTTCCGAGTGAATCTAGAATCAGCAGCAAGGAATACAGTGAAATTGTTCTTAAGAAGGAACCACATGTACTGGTTGATGTTAGACCGGCTCACCATTTCAAGATTGTATCTCTACCGAAGTCTCTGAACATTCCACTCTCAACGTTAGAGGGTAGGCTACCTGAAATATCATCAGCTTTGAAGAAAGAGGAGAAGGACAGTGGTCTAGTTTCTGGATCAGGTGGTGGTGCACAGTTGTACGTAGTGTGCAGAAGGGGAAATGATTCTCAAAGGGCTGTTCAGTGTCTTCAGAAAATGGGTTTCACATCTGCCAAGGACATTGTAGGGGGCTTAGAGTCTTGGGCATACAACGTGGATCCCAAGTTCCCTACATATTAGCCGTGTAAGAAAGTTCTTCCAAGTTATACCCCTGCTTTGAAGTTATTATATTTTATCAGTGATGCTGCTTCCATTTTATATTTTAAGTTTTCAATATCCTTTTTGAAGTCTAGGATGGTACTCTTGGCCATGCATTGTTGTAGAAAACTGTAGCCTGTTCCTTTTTACCTGTTTCTTTTTGTTGGGTACAATTTAAAATTCCCGTTGTAGCTACAGTTGCCAGTAATAGTTAATTTTTGTATGCTTGCTATGGTAATATCATATTACAAATATGAAAGTATCTAATGTTAAGTTATCTTAAGTACGGTACAAGTGCAAGGCCTTTCGTTTTTAAGTCTGCATCCTTTAGGCCAATTTTTTTTAACTGAATCCAACTCAATGCGAGCTTCAAGTTTGGTCGTTAACTTTTTATTTTTGGGGCTGTGGAAAGGGTGATTCATGACGAGAAAAGTCAAAGATTAATTAATTGGTTGAGATATTGAAAAGTCTATTTGATAGAGTTAATTTAGTTTTTGATGTATTATAACATGACTTGAAAATTAGTTGCTTTTGGACCAATGATAAATTTAGTTTATTTGTCAATCGAGTTTCAAGTTCTTATTAGAGTGCATTGTTCATATTGAGAAGAAAAGGGAAAGGTATGCTCATCATATTTTCTCTCTATTTATATGGTTTTTGAAAATTAAAATAAAATTTCAACATAAAATAATCAAATGTTTTGTACAAAATACTAAAGTAAAAGTTTAAATTTCTAAGTTTTTTATTACGAATATAAAACCTATATTTACAACATGACAAATAAAGGTGGAGAACTTTATAAAATTCCCATACGTTATTAAAAAATGCACTAAAATTGGGGAGAGATACACAAGCCAACTGCTATTCTAATAATGGTAGGAATGAAGTTGATAACAATAGTTCGATGGGAATTTTCTACCTTCATATTCCACTTGTTAATTCATGAAATCGTTATGATGATAACGTAGCAACGCCCCAATGATTAATAATTTAAAAGAAAAAGGTTGTATATCAATTTTTAATACAACCTCGCACTTTATACACCAATTAATCATACAATTTATTTAGAGTGTCATCGTAAAAGAACATAATAGAATATTATCAGTAAATTGAAACCAAAATGTTGTGATATGCAGATTATTCCGTGGGACACATGCAACATGGCCATTTTCTTATATGTGCTGAAACAAATTACTAAGGTCAGGCTATGAACGCTATGTTACACAAACTTTCACGTTTCAATAATTTAGGTTGGTGACTGTAATTTTCACTCTAGAAAGAAGATTTTAATTCTGTCACTTTATTTGTGAAGCCTACAAATAGAAGAAAAAAAAAAAACTGTGTTTGGAAACACAGTAGTTTAGATACATGAGGAACCACGTCCATTTACTTTAAAGACGCAGAAGTAATACCTCCCAACATCGATCTAACTGTGAGAAATGATGTCACCATATGATAGAAAACACGCTAAAATCCAAGAAAATGAAGAAAACCTTAGATAACCCCATTCACTTTGAAAAGTGAATGAAATCCTTACCATCCAAGAAGCAATACCTTTAAGAGTGCCATCCGAATATATAGACCATTCTTTGCCTGCCTAAAGTATGCAGCTCTTGGATCACTATCAACATCCACTGTGATCTGCATGAAATTAAGGGAAAAATTTAGTTTATTTAATCTTAAATGTTTTTTTATCGGCAAATGTTAGTAATTAGTATTTTGTCAGTGGGATTGAACTAACAATCTCTCTCACCCTTCCTTCCAAACTCACCAAACCAACCTCATAACTCGCAAGTGTCAGTGGAGGAAGTTGAACCCACAACCTCTGGTACCTTCACTTCCAACTTTAATACTAAGCCACATTATAACTCCCTCAAAAGCTTGTGTTGATAACAAGAGTACATGATATAATGCCATGTGAATTCCTAGGTGTTTTACCTCATCAAGTCTTGGAAGAGGATGCATAACCACAGCATGTTTTTGCATCACCCTCAGGACATCTTTGTTCACAATATACTTGCCTCTTGCCTCCTCATAAAGATCAATTTTCTCTCCAAATCTTTCTTTCTGAATGCGAGTTTGATAAACCACGTCACACTTAGAAGCCACCTCCATCAAATCAGCACTTTCTTCCCACTCCACACCCTTCGATGTCAGATACTCTTTTATATCATCCTATGATAAAACAAAAACATTTTAGAACTACTTGTATCGTGTACTTGGCATGGCATAACCACAATTTGCACCAGTTACCTTCATTTTAACCACGTTGGGAGAGACAAAATAAATTTTCACATCCTCATACTTGGCTAGTAAGTATGCAAGTGAACGAACAGTCCTCCCATTAGCAAGGTCTCCCACAAGTCCAACTCTGATTCCATCAAGTTTTCCTATCTCTCTTTCAATGGTATAAACATCTAGCAGTGCCTGTGCAGTTTCATGAAGAAAAGAGTTTTGAGGCTCAAATAAAATCAATCATTTACCACTCAAATTGTTAAACTATAGAAGAATGCAGGACAATAAATAAAAAGTCAAAAAAAGTGCCCTTGACTGTTTTTTCTTGCTCTACATAAGAAACAAACATGGACTCATGTTGTAAAGTGTAAATAAAGTACATAAGAAGGTAATGAAACAACTTTTAGGTGGAAAGATCCATAATGTTTTCTTACAAACCTGAAATTGGCTAGGAAACTAGTAGGCACTTAAGATATATTCTGGAAGTATCAGGAGAGTTAGGTGGTGGGTTTTAACGTTTCTGTCACAACGTTATACACTCTACAGAAAAACATGTCACGTCCTTTCCTTAAGAAGAGTAGCAATTCTCGGAAACAAACTCGTTAAGGGAATTCTATAGTTATAGCTAAGCATCAAAACTCAGAAAAACACCACAAACGAAGAAACTGTGCAATTTTTGCAGTAAAAAAGTACTTTATCCATGTAGGCCGTAGCTCAAGATTACTTTGAAAAGTAAATCATAACATGATAATATCTACTTGACATTCCCCAATGGTTTATAAAACTCTGCCAATTGCGTAAATTCTTCATACCTGGGTGGGATGCTGTCCAGGGCCATCTCCTGCATTGATTACAGGAATGCTAGCAGTTGCAGCTGCTCTTTTTGCAGCACCACTTTCGAAGTGTCTCATCACAATTATATCAGAGTAACCTTCAACAGTTCTTATAGTATCTGCAAGAAGTAAAGTTCGACAAAACTCCAATTTTAGATAGAACAACAATGAAATGCACCCACTAAAAAAACATTGCACAGGACATACCTTCGAGCGTTTCTCCTTTAGCAGCAGATGAAAACTCCCTTGCATTCTCAGTTGTGAGAACGTCCCCACCTAATCTTTTCATGGCGGATTCAAATGAAAGCCTGGTTCTAGTGGATGGCTCATAGAACAAGGTAGCCATGAGGTAACCCTTAAGCATTTGGCTCCCAGATGAATTGTTTTCAATGCTCTCCATGCTCCTTGCAACTTCAAAAATGGCACTGAGAGTCTCTCTGTCAAATTGCTGGGCCTCAATGACATCATCAAGTTGAAATTTTTGCCCCACAGAGAAGGAGGGTGCACTTTCAACTTGAAGAGCCCCTGCCCTCCACAAAATCTCATCACCTTTACGCGAAAGTTTAGATTTTTGGGAGATCCCTGAATGCCCAAATGATGTTTTTGGCTTCAAATGATTCCACGGATGATTGAGCAAACAACAAACAGAGGGTTTTGCAGCCAGCTTGGGATGAGACACACCCACATGCATAGAGGAGGAGAACAACGAAGACGCAGCACTCATTGTGTTCTATAAGAGCGACTACACAAGACAGAATACTTATATATTATCACAAAAGCACACAAAGAACCATAAATTGCATACTCAAATCTCAAATCCTTCAACTCTGGATATGGGAAGCAAAAGGGCACAAAAAGTAAGTTCAAATGAAATTTAAAGAAGAGAAAATAGATTAAAGTGGTTTTTTGTGTGCTTTTAATGCGAACAACAAGAGGAGGATAAAGGTATATGCTTAAAAATCACGCTTGAAAAAGGACGGCAACGGAATCAGGGCGAAAAAAACAACTATTGAAAATCACGAGAAAAAAAAAAAACAGTGGAAGCATGACCAATCCAACACTTTCTTGAAATCAAAAATGAAAAGTTATGATGATGAAATAGAATACCGTGAAGATCGTTTGTAGGAAATGAGTATTTTTTATTTTCTTATTTATTTTATTTTGAAGGCAGACAACGGCTTTCAAAACTGTGTTTCGCCTCTGCAAGAAGGAACAATGTGTGTTGGCTTTGCAGGCTTCAAGAGAAGACGACCTGCTTTCAAAATCAAAAGTAAACCTTTGTTTTCAATAATGGGCCAACGTTTGTGATGTCCAATCTTCCTTTTGGGCCTCTCTTGATAGTTATTTTCAACCTTTTTTCTTTATTTTTCTTCTACTTCTCATTTATTACAAAATGTATTTTTGAAATATCGAAAAAAGGTAAAAGGAATACTCCGGATCAGTGCAGAACAATTTACTAGGGTTACTAGGGGTGCAGAAAAAAAATTTCTTAATTACATTTTTTTGCTAAATAGTGTTTTTTTACTATAGACCATAGATAGGTTTTTCTTTAATCCGGGTCAATTTGAAAATTATGTATACGGGTCCTTTTTAAAAAATTTACGCACGGATGAAGTGTTTATTAAATACAATTTTATTGTGAATAAGTTGTCATCTAGCAACACGACTTCTAAACTGTGAGATGAATTTGTGTAGTCACATGATGATTTTATTGAAAATGTTAAAGTTGTGTAGGTAAATGACGACTTCATTTCAATTAATTAGACTTAATTGATTAAAGTCATGTAAGAAAATTAAGTAAAATTGAAGTCTTAGGGGAGAGATGATGTGAATTCTTCCAAATTTAGAAGACTTTAATTAAGTCTAACTAATTTAAATAAAGTCGTTCATCCTTTATCTGTATGACTTCAATATTTTTACTTATGTGGTTGAACAAGTTTATCTCCACATGTCAGAAGTTGTGTTGTAGAGACAATTTCTTCGTAACAAAGTTGTGTTTAATAAGTACAACCTAACCATGTGAGTATCTGTTTTTTTAGTGGATCCAAATATGTAATTCCCAAATCTAATTGACCTAATTCTGTAAGAAAAAATCCCATATAGATAATTACAAATTATAAAGAAATGTCCCAAATTATATTTTGGCTATTTATTTTACTTTTAAAATAAGTTTAATGTAATTTAAATGTCGACTTATGTTAAAGTACATAGTGTCATAAAATTTAATAAATAATAGTGAATTTACTTGACCTTTGTTTAAAAAAAATATTTCAGCCAATTTATTTCTTTCAAAACCACTATTATTTTCAATTTTTTAATATGATTTTAAGAAATTCTTTTATTATATTCAAGTTGTAAAAATTGTTCTTTTAATTTGATTCATATGAAAATTATGTATTTAAACTAAGTTTGAATCATAAATGGTGTGAAAAATAGTCCAATATCATCAATACAAAATATATTATATAAAATTTTCAAGATAAATTTAAACAATAAGGAATTTGTTCAAAGTATAGATGACAATATAAGTAAGTTACGTTGGTTGGTCATAATCTACTATAAAAAAAGTGAGATAAGGAATATTTAAATCTCTTAACTCGTATAGGTTTATCTCGTAAAACATGTAATCTAGATGAGTTAAAATGGGACAAAATCATACAAAACTAAGATAGGTTAGACATTTAAGTCTTTTAACCAGTGAGTTTGTCTTAACAAATTAAAGTTTAGATTGTTTCAATCTGTGCTAACTTGTTTAATATTTTATTATTATGTAATATTGTTTCAGTGTCGAATATAATTAAATATTTTCATTTATTAATTCATAAATATCATAGTTTTATCCGTACACATTTATACTTTATTTCATAGTACGCTTAATTATTTATTTATACTTATAATAAATCATTAGTTTTTAATATTTGCCTTTGTAATTGTTATTCTCACTATTTAACTTTTGTTTTTAATAAAGTATTTAAATTTAAATTTGGGATTAAAAACATTACAAATAAATTTTTAATTTATGTAGGTTGTCCTAACAAACTCACGATTAAGACATACCTATTGCAAACATCTCAATAATATGAATTCAGAACGACTAAGTTAACCAAAAATTTAAATATCAAGGATTGAAATAATTTTTTTAGAAAGCTATGGAGCAAATTTGAAAAAAATAATAGATCAATAAACAGTCGCTTAGCCTACTTATTATTAAAATCAATAAACTTACCTTAGTGTGACGTGATTAAATGACATTTTAGAAGATAAATGATAACATTAACAATACAAAGACCAAAATAAACCTTTGAATCAGATAAATAATTATAAATTATTTTTAACGAATTGACAATATAAAAACTTTCTAATATAAGTCCAGATTTTTATTGATTTTCTTGTGTTCTCCTTTGGGAATTAAAAATATACTGATATTTTAAATATTTTTTTAATATATTTTAAAAAATTGAATTTAATAATAATCAATGCATTACAAAAGTACGAAAGTCCAATAAAGAAGAAACAGTACACCAAAAATCCATGAGAAAATTCAAATTCCTAATCTAACTTGATCATTAGAATTGTCGAGCACAATACCAGAAACTGCACTACTTTGCAGAGAACACATGAAAAAAAAAACAATTTTTATTCTTTTGGCCAATCTAAAAGCATTAAAAACAGAATGCATTATTGAGATAACAATTTCAAATAAAGAAGACTATGATATAGTGATTAAGATCTTCGTATGAATGAAATGTACCAACTAAAAGAATCTATACCTATCTTGAACAAGAAAACAATCAACTAAACCAATTTCTGAAGGAAATCACAGCTACTAAATCAAAGTTCATGACGATTATATAGTTGAGATGTGAAAGTTCACAGTGAGTGATGTCTAACGTGATCTTATTTGGATTAGGTTTCACGCATTATTATTGCACTGATCATCCCCAGTTGTATTACTGGTGCCACCGGTGTTTGAATGCGAACTCCCCATGACAGATGTTATGGCTGCGACAAGTGCTGCAGTGAAATTGGGGTCTGCAGTGATAGCAGCAGTTGCTGCATTGAGTGAGTTAGCAAATGATGGAGCTGCAGTGTCCATTCCCTGAGACTCATGTAACCCAGCAAGCTTAGTTTGATCACAAAGTGAGTGTCCAAATAATTTTGGAACTGACATGAACTTCTGAGCCAAAAGGGGAGAGAGGAGGCTGAGTTGGTTCTGTGGCTCCCTTTGGTGCTGTGAGGAATTGGTAGCATTTTGAGTGAGATCAAGGGTGATGGTGGGAAATGGGGCTGAGGCAGAGAGAGTAGCCATGTTTTGAGAGCATGGAAGAGAAGCACTTTCCAAAATGGTTGGATTGATTAGGCCATCTGAGCTTGGCATTGATCCAGAAAGAAGCATTGAAGCAGCTGCAGAAGTGGTTGAGGCCATTGCCTGAGCTGTGGGAGGAAGTGGATGGTTGTGTTGCCCTTCATATGTAGTGATCAACACACTTCGATCTTCTGCACACCTTTGCACCTGTCAACAAACGTAACATGTCTTGTTGGTGTACAACGTTGTTGTTTCTCTACTTGTTAGGAATGCAAGTGTGAGTCTAAGTTTCATATGAGAAAGGGAAGCACTATATAAAGATAAAAATTCATAAACCTATTTTTTTAAAGTTTTGGGTCGAGAGTGGTATCAATGTCTTATATGGTTGGACTCAGGTTCATTGGTATTTGTTCTCCTCATCAAACTTTTTCTATAGACCTAATAGTTAGAGATAAAACTGTGTTTTTTTTTCTAATTTGGGTTCAGGAGTGAGTGAATTTTAGTGCAAAAGAGTAAGTAAATTTTGAAGATGCATGCATACTTGTTTACGCACTGGGCAACCAGTACTCATTGTGCAACGATAATAGGCCCTTGGACATGGATTCCCTTTTGCCATCTTCTGCCCGTACTTTCGCCATTGGCATCCATCTGCAATCTGTTACAATAAACTACTAATTCTCTTGGCAATTTCTCATTATCCATGTTCTTTCAGACAACTCATTGGTTAGATAAACTGAATTAGTCAAATAATTAACTTGGTGCTAATACATATTGAAGATCATACAAAGAGTTGCATTTGCCAATTTCACTTTTGCTTATTATATAGTTTACTAACCATTGTGGAGTCTGATCTTGCTCGAACTGACACACGGGCTTTCTTGATCATTGACAAGGTTTCTGAACTCTGATCCAATTTAGGAACTTTGTTAGAAAGTTCTTGGTCACCTTCCATTCTAGCTTTTGAGCTTTCCCTCACACAATCCAACTTATCTTCAATGTCTTTCTCACTACCCTTACACCGATGAATCAAATCAACCACGCTTTTGCTTTCTCTCAGTTTTTCCTCAGACACTTGCTGCGAAGCCTCATCCTTTTCAGCCACACCCATGTCTAAAAATGACCTTGGAACAACCATCTCTTCTTTCTCTCCACTCACTCCATTGTTCTACACAAAACCAAGCAAAAAACAATACATAGTTACCATTTTTCTCAGACACGTACATCGTATACATATTCTTTGATATTCGACAAGTTGCATAAATAAATTACCCCTTGGTTATGCTGCTTCTGCGTTATCTTGATAAGCTGCATGCGTACGGCATTGCTGTTATTGTTCATCTGATCGATCAACTCTCTTAATCTTTGATTTTCAGCATTCACTTGGTGCAGTTCAGTTACCAAAGCTACAAACTGTACTCATAACAATAAACAAATTAATGATATCTATATATAACGTTTGCTAAAATTGCATATTAATATACAGCTTATACAAACCAAACCAGACACAAATATTCATTCACTTACCCTCTTTTCATCCATAGTTTCCAATGCATCATTTTCTTCAATTGATCTGTTGCCACTGGTGTTCTTGGTAAGGAGATCCAAACTGGTCTATAGATTAACAACATTAAAAAAAACATAAGATTTTCACATACCCAACTAAGATGTGCATGGATGGATGTAAAAAGCAAAGCACATACATCTACATGAAAGTCGAGATTTTGATGATGATGATCAATGTCATCGGCATCATCATCATCGTCATCATCTTCAGTCTCTTTACTCTTCTGAGGGAAGAAATCGAGGGCATCCATGAGGAGTGGTGTCCCTCTGAAGGACATGAAGGGATGTGAAGAAGGCTTAGCAATGTCATGATTGGAAGAGGGTTCCATGTTGATTAAATATATAAGGAGCGTTATATAGTGGGTGTTGAAGAAGTCTTACAAAAGTGTGTGCTTGGTTAGAAAGAAAGTTGTTGAATGAGTATCAAAGAAGAGTCGCGTAGTTGTGCCCACAAGTTTTCTAAAGAGAGATGCAATGGAGTCGGCAACAAAAAATGGGGTTTTGTTTTGACTCAGACCAAATATTATTTTCTCAGAATATCGAGAAAAAAAGATTTGGGAAGTGAGGGACACGTGTCAGCTCTTTGAATGGCCATTGGGAGAAAGGACAGGAACCAGAACTTGAGAGGGACTCTGACTTAGACTTTTTGCTATTAACTAATGTCTCACTGCGCAATTTACTATTTCAAAATTTATATTTATATTTTATTTTTTGTATTGGAATTTGTTTGTGTGTACAGAATTTGTTTGTGTTTATCTGACTAAATGCAATCTGAGAGTGATTTGTATTCAAGCGTTTTCTTCAAGTCATTGTATTCTTCAAGTAAATATATTTTCATAATTAAGTATAACTTTTGTGAGAATTATATATATATATATATATATATATATATATATATATATATCTATATTTATAAATTAAAA
>Ga0099823_1001422_pt1 | contig 19752 bp, 10 predicted proteins | sample CowpearedBW_FD_76831 | JGI IMG/M metagenome (GOLD analysis project Ga0099823, IMG submission 76831) | Root nodule microbial communities of legume samples collected from California, USA - Cow pea red BW | ecosystem: Host-associated > Plants > Roots > Nodule | place: USA: California | collected...
ATGTATTATTAGTAATGCTTTTATTTATGCCTTTATGATCAGGATAATCTAATGTTAAAATTATTCTAATCTATTGATTCAATTTTTTCAATACCAATAAAATATCCATAATGTCTCAAACGTACGGTTTCAACTTTGTGTCTCTCACTCTTATAGTTTAACTCTTGAAATAAAACAAATATAGATGTATCGTTGTTTCTTATAGTTTCAGCTCATATCTTATGGTCTCTAAATTATTACCAACACCAAAAGGAGCAGCTTTTTTTCAGTAGATCCGGTTGGCTACATTAAGCACATGACACCATTTGACATGGTAGAAAACTAAGTTCTTAGAGATATTGGTGAAATATCTTTCTTAGTTTCCCTCTGCCACCTTTCATGGGATTAAAATTCTTGCAATCTACTTTCTTCACTGGTGTCTCTAATAACCTTCTTTGCTTATCTCCAAATTACCTTAACTAATTGTTTGCCATTCTTTTCTTGACAGATGCCACTTTAATAACTTCTCAAATGGAATTAGTTCATATCCTGTCTACACATCCATCTTAATATTCTCATTTATGCTACTATAACATTGCTCACTGTTACGCTTTTACAACTCAACCTTAATTGCTAGAGTTTGGTTGATAGTATAGTAGAACAATAAAGTTTGTCTTTTTGAACTTCGTAGGTACTTTGTTGTCACAACTTTCTTTGCTTTCCTGCAATTTAACATTCCAGTTTGTATCCTTTGTGACATCTTCATTAATTTCCCCATTATTTTTTAAAATTGATCCTAGATACTTAAACTTAAACTGATGGCATCTCCAAATTTTACCTCCGAATGATTTCCTCTTATTTCTTGCTAAAATTGCATGGCGCATAGATTGTTTTACCCAATTTTAGAGAAAACCCCCTTGCTTCTAATTTTTATCTTGAAAGCTCAAGTTTAGAGTTAATTTCTTCTCTCTTGATTCTTTGAAACTTTATTATCCACAAAACACATGCATTTAAGGTTAATCTTTTGCATGTATCCATTAGACATCCTAGACAAAATTAATAAGCATAGACCAAAGGCTGAGTCCTACATGTAAATCTATCGTTATATGAAATTCCTTAGTCTAGAAGTTTTCACACACAGTCACACTGGTAGTTACCTCATTATGTGTCGTGTACAGCTTAGATGTAAGTCGTGCATAAACCTTTCTTTCCCGAAACACTTCTCTAAGTGCTGGACCATATGCTTTCTTCAACTTAATTCATATATATACTCTTCATATGTACATTTCCTTAGAAGATAAAGTTCCTATTTCTTCTTGGCCTAAATCCGAATTGATTATGTACAATCTTAGTCTCGTTCTCTATTCCTTTTGTTTTTATTCTCTTTTTCTTGGTTTTTAGGCTTTGTATGTGAGGCTTTAACATGTTTCTATGATCGAGTGTATGAATCCAAATATGTCGATATAAGTCTTCGGAGATGCAAGCGAATTGCAGCATATATTCCTCAAAATTTGCTTTATGTGTATGACTGTTGTCATGACACAACATTCTCCTACTTTTCAACATTTTGTAAGCATATTCTTTTTCGATGGTTCTTGGCTATTATCGTCTAACAAGTAACGTAATACATTCTAATTTAATAGATTTATAGAACATAATCAATAATATCTATTCCTAAATATTTGTGATTAACATGGATTTTTTTTTTCATTATGAAGTCATAGAATTATATGTTCTCAGCATGTGAAATTTGTGATCAATATTTGTAATTTTTAAACTTTTAAAAAAGGAGTTGATTTAGTTTGTCTCATGAAAGGGATGATTGATGTTTCTGTGATTTTCACCAATTTACTATTGGAATTAAAGTTTTGGATATTTTACATGAATAAATATTTTATATGAAATTTTATACATACACGTGTGATTTTGTTGAATCAAAATTGACTCCCCGCACGAAAGCGTGCCTACCTCCGTCCCTGTTAACTTGTATTTTTTATGGTTAAATGTGAAGCTGCTAGTACTCTGAGATGGAACATATGAATGGCAGTTGCATTCTTCTTCAGGAATTACAAATTTGATGTCAGGTTTAGTACCACTTTGCACATGCAAACTGGGTCTGGTTTATGAGATATACTTGGATTAAAATGTGAAATTGAAGCTTATATCCTCTTTGGTTAGACTAACAGATGCTTGTCTTTTCCCGTCAAATGAAAAATGGAAAGAATGTAAATTACTTTTTCTTTTATTTTCTTCCGGACTTTACTAATTAAATGCTAATACTTTCGACTTTTTTTTTTTTTCACTTTGTAAAGGGAGAAAACACTTTTGGACATTTCCAGAGTAACTTTTGGTTTAAAAAATCACTTTTACCTGTAAAAAATCATGTAAAACATTTTTGGCCTATCTGTACAATGTCAATTTTTTCACCAGAGATAACTGGGATTATAGCTAATAAACAATGCCAAAACCCAGTGTCTTCCTAAGTGCTAACAGTAATAATTCCGGTAAACAACGAAAGAAGAGATGATTTGATTTGTCTTAGAATTTAAGCTTTAAAACATATGCAGGTTAACAAAATTGACTTGTAAGATCATGACTGCCTAAACTTGATAAACTAAGTCTCTAGGTGATGTGTGAGATTAAATTAAGGCCCTCTAGACTGCAATTATGGCAGTCTCTAAACGGGCTACAACTATGGTGGACTAGGGATGACTGCTTTAAGGTGACTTTCAATGCCGTTTGTGGCGTGTGGAATGTGACAAATGTAGGTGACCTAACAATGAATCTAGGTAATCTCTGACACCATATATAACATTCAATAAATTATTCTTCAAAATCATAGTACTTGTATTGGTATGTTGAGAGCTATCTTCCTGTTCTCTCTTGTACGACCACATTTCAAATTTAAACGTACTCATAAAACATGCCAAATTTGATTTCCTAAGTATTGGCATAAGTGAGGGTACTTTGTGGTTTTAAGGCCCAAAATTTCTTGCCAGTAGAATGTTGCCTAATATTTATTTCTTCAATTTTCTTAATTTTCTCATATGCGGCCTAATATTTGTTTCTGCAATTGCCTGAACATATGAAGCTATATGGTCATTTAAAGTTGATCTTATAAATGATTGGAGTATAATAGTCGAACCTGCTGAAAAGTATGTATTTGTTAGAAGGCGAAGAAAAAAAGAGTAACATATAGTTTCTTGCAGTGCCACAATGGACACACACTGTGTTCCACTTGTAAAACAAGGGTGCACAATCGATGCCCCACTTGTAGACAAGAGCTTGGAGATATTAGGTGTCTAGCATTGGAGAAGGTGGCTGAATCACTCGAGTTACCTTGCAAGTACTACTCCCTTGGATGTCCCGAAATCTTTCCATATTACAGCAAGCTTAAGCATGAGACTGTATGCAATTTTAGACCATACAATTGTCCTTATGCTGGATCAGAGTGCTCTGTTGTTGGGGACATTCCCTTCCTTGTTGCACATTTGAGGGATGATCATAAGGTGGACATGCACACAGGTTGCACATTCAACCATCGTTATGTGAAGTCCAATCCTCGTGAAGTAGAGAATGCAACTTGGATGCTAACCGTAAGTGTTTTACATTTCATTGATAGATTATTTATGCTGTGTCAAATGGTCATTCAAATGCTCATCAAACTTCCTTTTTTAGTGAGGAGATGCTGCTATGTGAAAATCTTTTAAACGGTTCTTTTGGGAAGAAATATTCTATTTACTTCGTTCTGTTTTATGCTTTCATTGGATTAAATAATGGAAAGTTAGTGAGTGAAAAGGATAATGGAAGAGAAAGAGAACAAAAAATAAAATCGTTTGGATAAGTTAAAGAAAGTAGAAACAAGTGAAAAGTGAGATATATTTATTTATTATTATTAAAAATTTCATTTTTATTTATTGTCATTTTTTAATTATTTATTACTATTATTATAATAAAGAAGAAAATATATTAATGAAATAGTCAATCTTTGATATAATATTCATAAATATTAATAAAATATTCCTCGTATAATTGATTATGTAAATTTCTAAGCAAATCTTTTTGTTTTTGCACAGAAAGTTTAATGCAAGTTTGTTACCTCGTTTTTTTTTATATTACTTACTCTTTTGTTTTCGTTTTTCGTACTTTCTTTCTATTTCTTTGCTCTCAAGGTTTCCAAGCCTGGAAGACACAGCATGATTAATTAAAGAATTTCTATTTTTTTTCTGGTATTGAAAAAGGTTTCAAATGTACTTCATTCTCTATAGACAAACTTTAATATAAAAATTTGTAGGATAGGAAGTAGAAAAAAGAAATTGAAATTATGTTTGCCATAAATGTAGAATTAGCTTAAAATTATGTTTTAAGTTGTGCATGCATGTGATTTTGCTGTTACCAGTTGACATTTGTTTCCATAGGTATTTCATTGTTTTGGGCAATACTTCTGCCTTCACTTCGAAGCTTTCCAGCTTGGCATGGCTCCTGTTTATATGGCATTCCTTCGATTTATGGGTGATGAGAACGAGGCTCGTAACTACAGCTACAGCCTTGAGGTTGGGGCAAATGGCAGGAAACTCATTTGGGAGGGCACACCACGAAGTATTCGCGATAGCCACAGGAAAGTCAGGGATAGCCACGACGGTCTCATTATTCAACGAAACATGGCCTTGTTTTTCTCTGGAGGTGATAAGAAGGAGCTCAAACTAAGAGTTACAGGAAGAATATGGAAGGAACAACAAAATCCAGATGCTGGGGTGTGCATACCAAATCTTTGCAGCTAATTCAAATGCTTCTGTTGGGACAATGGAGCTGTATCAACCACACCAACTCTCTGTAACAGTGTAAGGTACTAAGATGGCTTTTCAAAGTGTCTGTTATCCCACTTGTGTAATAAAACAACAATGTCTTGCTTCAAATTTGCTTAATCAGAAAGAGACTGCAACCCAAATTTGGCTCGTATTTTCTGTGAGGTTCTCGTGATGTCATAGGAAGTCTTTTGGTCTGATAATCGCGTTCGTTGCCATCAAGGAAGTGATTTCACAAGAGACCACACAATGATAAACAAATGTTTAAGCTATCTCATCACAAATCTGTATATTCTTTCACCGACATGACATTTTTGTGAGTGTTGAGCACACTTGTGGATGCTTGACTAGCTTTCATGATTGTAGTTTTTATGTACCTAATTTACGGTTTAAAGCATGGTAGTAAGTATCATACGATAAGATATAATGCTCCACCTTCACAATACAAATTATTTGAAAACTCATTTTTGCTCTCGTACGTACTATTTGATTTTTGAATCACCCTTAATCGTGTGGTTTGAATCGTTATGGGCAGTTTAAAATTTCGAGTGAGATTGTAAATTCGCACAATATTGTGTTTTCACCCAAAGTTGAAGCGGTGGCTAGATCGGAAGCTGGCCAGATCATAGCGCTTTTATTGGGTTCCACACCAAATCGGAGGTTCGTTCGCCACGTCGATTTTCTCTACTGCTGTGCTGTTAAGGCTTGACGGTTGCTTTGATGGATTTAGGGTTTGATGGCTCCCATGTTTTATTATAAATTGACGGGGCTTTTCGGTGCATCCCAAATGATTTCTTCTGTACCTTTAAAAGTTGATTTAATTTTTATTTTGTCTTTCACAGTAAAAAAAGTAAAATAAAAAAAAGTAAATTTTCTCTCTCCTATATTTAATACAGTACCTCGCTCATGCATCCCCAATTTCCAATAAGACCTAGCCCCTTTTGTGCGGCAGCAGCTTCTTTTCTCTCCCACATCTACATCCGTCATTTTTCTTTTCTCTCTTCTCTCTCGTTTGATTAATTAGCATTGCAGTAGTTTACCATCCTAGGAATAGGTACCTCCTCCATCTTGGGAGGGATGCCAAGGATGAGGAGAGAAAAGCCCTGGTTGCTGCCACGAGGGCGGTGCCGGCCATTCGTGCTTTCGGGAACGTTGATGTGGTTGAAAAGGCTGATTATGTCACCTACTTGGGGTCCTCCAATGTGGCCATTGCTCTTCCGGCTGCAGCCATTATGCTCAAATTGGATAGTGGATGGAATTGGTTCATCACTTTGAGTGCATGGCATTGCGGCAGTTGAAATAGCGAAAGTGAACTTCCACAGCACATCCTTTTTTTTTTCCGAAAAATACCACTACGGATGTCGAAATTTGATTCAGAAAGTTGAATTGTGGATGTCGATATCTAGTGCACATGTTTAATTTTGTTTTGTACAATTACAGATGTCGACATCCGATTGATACAATTGCATTGCGGATGTAGACATTTGGGTCACATTTTTTTGAGTTCTCAGATGTGGTTGGATAATAGGATTTTTACGGATGTCGACATCTAATTCAGACAAGTGCATTGCGAATGTTGACATTGGGTTCACATTTTTTTGAGTTCTCATTACGGATGTGGTTGGATAATAGGATTTTCACGAATGTCGACATCTGATTCAGACAAGTGCATTGCGGATGTTAACATCCGGTACACATTTTTTTGAATTCTCATATGGATGTGGTTGGTGGGTAATAGGATTGTTACAGATGACGACATTCAGTTCAAACAATTGCATTATGGATGTCAAACAATTGCATTATGGATGTCGATATCTGGTTCACTTTTTTTTAGTTTTCATGCACTTAAATTGTTCCATTGCGAATGTGACATCGAGACGAAATCATTACGGATGTCGACATTTATAATATAATCTTGAGTTACAAAGGTCGACATCTAGTATAGAATTTATTTGTTTTTTTATAATCTAATGCTGATATGATTGTGAGATGCGGATCTCAACGAATGCAAATGTGTTATTTATTATAATTATGAAAATGTGTTATTGATAGGAATAATCATGTATACAAAATAAAATTATAGTAATGTAAAAAGACATTAGTTAGATATAATTACATATGTATAGAAAAAAACTAAATAAATTTTTCTATATCTAAAATAATATATACCGGATAAAATGGATCAATAATCAAGGTCAAAATTTATTTCAATGAAAAATTAAAAAAAAATAATGATTTGTGGATGTGTATATCCGGTTCACAAATTTGACATTTGTTACTAAACTATACTGGATGGCCACATCCAATTTATTTTTTAATATAAACTTTAAATATAATAATGTAGAAAAATATTTATCTTAATAAACTTAATAATAAATTAAAATAAATAAATATAACACTTATTAAATGTTTATCTTAATAACTAAAAAATTAAACAAAGTTTGTTAAGTCACTCTATGAGAAAATAAAAAATAAAAAAAAAAAGTGTGGTTAACAAACAAAGGTAAAACGGATGTCCATGTACCGCATCCAATGCAAACACTCCACATTTGGTGTTCAATTTACCACAGATAAATTTTTTAATTTGGTTTTTTTTCTTAACACATTTTTTAAATAATTTAAATAAATAAATTAAATAATAAATCATTGTCTTAAAAACATACAAAATATATAAAAAATACGTTAAATAGAAATTTAACTTTCACAACATAAAAATTAACAAATAAAAAGAAACCGGAAGTGGACATCTGATTAGTATTTTATTACTTTTCTAAAAATATTGTATGATTAACTTAAAAGTTAATTAAAAGAAATAAATATCATAATTATTAAATCTTTATGCTAATAAACTAAAAAAAAGTTACTTAGCTTTGTGAGATCACTGTATCAGAAAAAAAAAATTATTGTTTAAAAAATAAAGATGTCCACATCTGTTATACACATTGGATGTCCACATCCGATTCAAACAATATCTCACATTCGGTACTTTTTCAAATTTGATTTTTTATTTTTTTAACACACTTATTAAATAATTATACTAAATAAAGAAAATAATAAATAAATTATTATCTTTAAAACATAGAAAAAATAGATAAAATATAAGTATAATGTTAAATAGAAATTGAACTTTCAAAGAATAAAAATTAATAAACATTTATTACAATTAAAAATAAATCGAAAGTGCACATGCCATGTGATATCCGTTTGTATAATGAACTGAATGTTCTCATCTCGATTCAACACATACCGGATGTCCACATCTAGATTTCACACATACCAAATGTCCACATCTGGTCTACAATAGCGAATGTGTTTTTACGAATGTCAACATCCAGTTCTACAATATAAATACTGGATATCGACAACTGGTACTTAGATGATTATTTCATAAACACCTAGTATACCAATTTTGTTACCTCAGCAACAAACAACAGTCACCCAACGAGCACAATTAACAAGCATTCAAAATAAGTGCAATGAAATATAAATGCAAACACTAACCTATTAGTGTCAAATGATAAAAAAAATGGTAGGGAACCACGAGTTTTGAAAAGGGACCACAGGCTGAGTGGTTGGAACAGGGACCACAGCTAGAGAGGTTCGAATAACAAGACCATTTGAGAGAAAAAGTGTGCAGAGGACAAAACATAACGAAGCAAATTTGGAGGTGTTTTTATGGAGAACAGAACAGAAGAAATTCTTGGAGGTGTGAACTATTCATAACTGAAGAAGAAGTTTGGAGGTGTAACATTTCCATTAAAAATGAGGAGCGCGGTAACTTTTTTTAATTACCCACACCAACCAAGTTAGGTAAGGTCATAATGGTAATAAATTCTAACATTTTGGGGTACAGTAGAAACCATTTGGGTGTAGGGAGAAGCCCCCTAAATTGACTTGGTCCATATTTTATTAAGAAATTGACCCAACCCAACCCAAAAGTCCAACACTCGTCCGTCCTTTTTTGTGGGGGCTTCTCCCTACACCTCTAATGACTATTTTTCAACAACCATTTCGCAGCAAGTGTACTGGTACGTAGTAGTATTAACAAGTGTCATATTCACAGGGATTTAACAAGTATATTGGTAGTTTGAGTTTTGGATTCTGGTTGATAGAGAATGCAAGTAAATAAAAATAGTAGTTATTAGATAGATTGAGCGAAGTAGGAGCTATGAATTGATTTCATCTCATCTTCTTCTACTACACCACTACCATCTTGTTCACTTACTTTGTAAATCATTCAATGTCTTGAGAGTACTCTTTCTATGTAGATCAAGGATCATCTCTGATACACTAGAACCTAAGGACTCCAAACCCTAGTGTGATCTCTCAACTCTTGGTAGAATGAGTCCTTGCTTTAATGTGCAAGACTCTCTCCTCCAACATCCACTATGGTATGCCATGAAGCATCCAATACATGTATGATGATTTGATTGGACCATAATTTGAGATCGGTTTCTCAACTCAAAATCTAAATCAGTTAAATAAATGAGTGATTAAGTCATCATTAAGCATAAATCAAACCACAAACAATTGAATGAAAGCAAAGATAAATACCTAAGAACTAGAAGTGAATAGAATAAGAATTGATTACATCAAACCTGGACACGAGGGAGTTCAGGTACTCATAGAATATTACAATGTAATTCCAACAACATGTACACATAAGATTTACACTAAGAACACCTCCCTCATGCCTCACAGACCCTATTCTGTCCTACTACTACATTGTGGAGCCTCCACTCAATGCTTAGAATGAAGACTCATGGTCTTTATTTATAGAAATTGATGCAAAATCATAAAAAAATCATCAATTTTTTATTTTTCTTCTCTTTAGTACCTCATTTTATAATTATAAGCTAAAGTGGGTTGTTTACTCACAAAATATGATCAATTAAAGCACGATAAGTGTCATGTTTATATGAAAACTTTACACATTCTAAACACTTATCACAACACCCCACTTTAGCTCTTTGTTTGTCTCCAAACAAAGCAAAACATAATCAGTTTGTACAAAATGGATCAAAATAATTTTTGCATTAGTTTGCCCAAAAACTGATATCAAATATCAAGGCATTGCTCACCGTAATAAAGGGAGTCCATTCAAACTATCAAAATACAAGGGCAAAAATGATTACATAGTTTTGAACACAATTTCTCTCATCAAAATTTCCATTCAAGTGCAAGAGATTTTCCTCCCCAGTTGAGTGTTTCACTTTAGGCAACCTTGTAAGCTTCCACTTAGTTTTGTGTTTTTATTTCCAATCACTATGAACACACAATTATCATGGATCACTAAGGTCTTTAAAGGGTTGTAATGTGGTTGGGCTATCAAGAAAGTATGGTTTTTCAAGATAAACAAAACTCACTGATAAGGGAATTTTAGTAGTATGCACATGACATGAGTTTCTTTCTTTCTTTTCCAACCTTGTTTGGCATTTTTCATTTCTCGCATCAAGGTGCATCAACTTTTTCACTCAGAGTTGCATTAATTTGTTTTCAAACTCTTCCTGATAACACTTGGAACTTTCTTTCTTTCTTTTTTTTTTTGTTCCATTACAACTCCTAATTTGCTTTTTATAACACACACATTGTTCTATCTCCCTCATCAGTAAGGAAGGTATGATTTTCACAATTTCAGGCTTAAGGTGCGTGTATGCAAAGCTAAGGTTCAAAAAGGACAATTCAGTTTATGTTGGTTAGCTATTCTGGCTCTAGGCTAAAAGTATTCAACAAAGAACATGTTTTGATCCTTTCATTGCTTCTTATGCTTAAAAGAAATCAAAACTTAACACAAAACAAGTGAAATTACTTAACAAAGATGTCTCACTCAACTCACCTTTGGTGTTTTGCTCCCTCCTCTTACTAGGTGGATTCTCTCTTTTTGTCAAACTGTGAACTCAATTTGCAATGCATCTTGAAACTTTAAGCACTGGACTTACTATTTTTCCTAATTTTGCAACTCCTTAAGTCTTTTAAAGTTCAAAAAGGTTTTTCTCCCAATTCTTGTTTCAACTAAAGCTCAAGAAGAATTTTATGTGTGTTTCTCAAAAGATATCAACTGCCCAAAATGTTTATTTTTATACTTATGCGATAAATAAAAGCAAAACATAAAAAAATAAAATAAAACTAAAATTAAAGACATAAATTTAAATGTGCAATAATTAAAAAGAACTTGATTAGCCAGCTTCAGCACTGGCAAATGGATTGGCCAATTTCAGTATTGGCGATTTGTCATTTTGATTCAAATCCTTGACTTGTTTAGCCAACTTCAATATTGGCTAGTTGTGTGTTTTAAGTACTAGTTAAGGATTCAAAGCCCTTTATTCTAGTTCCCGTCATTGCGCGCAACGTTCATTGAATGTTTCAAGGATCCTCATGATCTTTTCCTGAAATAGATGTGAAGAATAAGGTTAAGAAATGCATGTTTAGCTTCTACTCCTCTTGTAGCAGGTGGAATGACAGATCTTGCAACATTTTTAAATTTCAGGTGCATGGGACAATATCCTTAAAGCATAGGGTCCACCTCAAAAATCCCAAATGATGATTCTACCATCTCCTTTATCTGTTTGATCAGTCATCTCACTTGTTTAATAAGAGCTTTCTTTTAATCTTTCTTAGCCTTTTTCTTACTTTTGCTTTTAATTTGTTCAAAGATCACATTATCTGCGGAGTGAAACAAAATAAAAGAAATTCTTTTTTTTTTTTTAAGTTTGAAACGTTTCAAATAAGTGGGGATCATATATAACAAGAATTCACAATCGCTGCATATTTTCCGCTCAGCTGCATAGGTGGTGCTCAACCACAAAGTAGAAACCCAAAATTGTTATGCAACTTTTTAGAGGATTGATGACTTCTCTACGAGATCTCTTTCTAGTAGCCTAAAACACAAGATTTCAAATAAGAAAAGGAGATATGTATCTTTGGAACTTACCTCTTGCTTAAGATCTTTGTGAAAGCAAAACAAAAAATGAAAAACAAGACTTTACAAAATGAAAAAAATGAAACTTTACAACAATACAGACCCAATATTTACCAAATATATTCCTATTTACAGAAAGAATGGTTAGATCTACAAAATACATGAACTAAATCCCTAGCACCGGTGACAAAAACTTTGATGACTATTTTTCAACAACCATTTCCCAACAAGTGTACTGGTACGTAGTAATATTAACAAGTATCGTATCCACAAGGATTTAGCAAGTATATTGGTAGATTGATTTTTGAGTTTTTGGTTGATAGAGAATGAGTGGAGTAGGGGCTATGAATTGAGTGGAGTAGGGGCTATGAATTGATTTCATCTCATCTTCTACTACACCACTATCATCTTGTTTACTTACTTTGTGAATCATTCAATGTCCAGGGAGTACTCTTTCTATGTAGATATAGGATCATCTCGGATACACTAGAACCTAAGGACTCCAAACACTAGTGTGATCTCTCAACTCCTGGTAGAATGAGTCATTGCTTTAATGTGCAAGACTTTCTCCTCCAGCATCAACTCTGGTATGCCATAAAGCATCCAGTACATGTATGATGATTTGATTGGACCACAGTTTGAGATTGGTTTCTCAACTCAAAATCCAAACTAGTTAAATAGATGAGTGATTAAGTCATCATTAAGCATAAATCAAACCACAAAAACCTGAATAAAAGCAAAGATAAATACCTAAGAAGTAGAAGCGAATAGAATAAGAATTGATTACATCAAACTTGGACACAAAGGAGTTCAGGTACTCATAGAATATTACAATGCAATTCCAACAGCATGTACACGTAAGATTTATGCTAAGAGCACCTCCCTCGTGCCTCACAAACCTTATTATGTCCTACTACTACATTGTGGAGCTTCCACTCAATGATTAGAATGAAGACTCAACCTAACAAAAAATACTTGTGTGACCCTTTATTTGTGGGTTGGTGAGCCAACCCGATTCACCACGGGTTCAACCCGAGTGAGCCGGGTTCTAAGTGAGCGGGTCAAAAATCAACCCGTATTGAAATTTATAAAAATATTTCAACCCAACCCGGCCCGAACCTGTAGTGAGCCGGGTTGGCTCGCGGGTTCTAACCCATTTTGACAACTCTACTGATTATGTCGAGTGTTTCTGAGTTCAGAGAAGGTTGAAGATGATGGCATGTCATGATGTGATTGGTTCAGATGTTTGAGTGAGGGTTGATGACATGATGTGTTTTGGTTAGACAGTTCTTGAGAGTGGTAGGAAGGGTGAAAGTTAGTAATATAGGGGGTATAATAGTGAAAGTTGATTGTGTAGCCCATTTTTGAAGAAGGGGTACATGTAAAAACTAGGGGTGCATTCAGCTTGTTGTATACTTCTGATATAGGATTAAGTTTGTTCCTTTTAAGATTATGAATATTGTGATAGTTGCTTAAGAAAGTCTACTGAAGATTCCCATTGGACATTAAAATAGCATGCTATCTAGATGTGAATGTTCCTTTCACAAAGCTCAAGAGAAGAAGATGATGGATTGATTCGAAACAAAAAGGAAATGGAATGCACATAAATCATAGAAAATCGATAACAATTAAAGGAAGAAGAAAGCATAAAATGGAAATGAAAGGAATAGTAAAAAATGCGAGAAGCACGCCATTACAAAGCTAGAAGAGTTTAGGGACCTCTAAGCAAATAAAAGATACCTAAGGATGTCTCTACAAAAACCTAACCCTAGCTTTTAGAAACTAGGTCAAATAAGTTTACAAAATGAGAGACAAAAAAGATAATTATGGTGTGTGCAAGGCTAATTTCGTTCTAGCACTAAAGGAGACCAAGAAGGTGTCTCATATGTCTCCAAAAGAGGCCAAAGTGTGCTAAAAAAAACGAGACCAAAGGTACATAGGTACACTTGCTTTATGCCTTTTACTTTATGTTTTATGCCTTTGCTTTATCTCTTCCACATCATTTATGCTCCCCCATCACCATGCACCACGTAGCATTACTTTCTTACTCCTAATTAACCTACAAAGCAAATAAACATAGATTAGCATGTTGGCTTAACTCAAGCCAACTCTAGTCAACAAGTCAAACCTAGTCAAAGGTCAACAAGTCAACTAAGGTTGATTCAACTAAGTCAACTTAGGGAGTCAAAAATAACAAACACAAATGAAAGTGATGAAGGATTAGTAAACTTCCTTTCTAAACATGCTTAGTCTTCTTAAGCATGTGCCCCCATCCTTGGTTGGGGTCAATCCTTCATCAAGAAATTGCTGCAAAATCATCAAAAATTCATCAATTTCTTTTTTTTTCTTCTTTTTAATACCTCATTCTGTAATTATAAGCTAAAATAGGTTGTTTACTTATAAAATATGATTAATTAAAGCATGATAAGTGTCATATTTATATGGAAATTTTACGCATTCTAGAAACTTATCAACCTCCAATAAATTCTTTTGTAACCCCAAATCTCTGCATTTATTACATTTATGGCCCTACCAAATAAAGTAGGTGAGGTAATTAAAATATTTACTATCCTCAGATAATTTTTAAGTGAAACCCTGCACCTTCAAAGCTTTCACGTTTTGAAAAAACACTCCAACCTCTATCCGCAACATTTCTAACAGCGTTTTTTTTTTGAAACGTTTTATTGTGTCGCTGGTGAGCTTGAACACATAACTACAAATTAAAAAACAAATTTGAATAAACTTGATGTCAAGCAATATAATAAACCAGATGAGATGTCCACACGAGCAACAAAGAGAAAAAAAATAGAAAAGACCAACAACCGACAAATATCGGATGTCAAAATCCGTAAGTATAGGACATAAAAGAATTACCGAATGTTGAAATCCACAATGCAAACCACTATAGCAGATGTCGACATCCACAACAAACAAAAAATTACAAAACAAAAGCATTATTAGATGTCGACTTACGCATTATAAACCAGTATATCGAATGTCGACATCCGCAAAACAAAAAATTCAAAAAAAAAAGGTCAGTGGATGTCCACACCCGTAGCACAACCCATATATTGGATGTCAACATCCGCAACACAAAAACATTTTAAAAAAAATATAGCTTCCAAATGTCGACATCCACAACACAAAGCACTATACCCAATGTCGACATCCATAATACAAAATAATTATAAAAAATGGGTTTACGAATTTCGAAAACCGTAACACAAACTGCTATACTGGATGTCAACATCCATTTTACTTGACACTTCGTAAAAAAAAACTCACTATAGAAATCAAGAAACCATCGAAACGAAGTTTTAGTTCCTATTTTCTAATGTGGATATGCAATAAACTTAATTTATGTGGAGAAGAAGTGTTGCTACGTTGCAGATGTGGAGAAAAAAAAAAGAAAATCATGTCCTTGGCCGGATCTGGAGAGAAGGAAAAAGCTTGGCCAGATGTGCATAAATAGGGGACTTGCAGATCTCACACTTGCAACGCCCACAATTAAGTCAAATTAGGGGTGTTGGTGCATTAAAGTGGGGTTGTTGCATTAAATAGGAGAGAGAAAAATTGTTTTTAATATTTACTATGGGGCAATCTGGGAATCAATGTGTTTTTTGTTAGGGTTAGCTTTTGTACCTCACAAGCGTAAATGCTCACAAAATTCAAAGAAAAAAAATACTCATATCTCCAAGTATCAACGACTCTTATCGCTCACACAATTCAAAATGACAAAAATACTCATATATGGAAGTATTAGCGATTTTATCAATTATGGATAGTAAGTATGGGTGGCAAAGCCAGCCCACCCAAATGGCATGAGTCGGGTTGGAGTTTTCAACTTATCAGTCCATTTTGGTCTGACCCACTTAACTCGCCAAATTGTTAGGCCAAAGGCGGCCAGCTTGCCTTTGGCCCCTAGCCTGCTACCCCATTTTTATTTTATTTTATTATTTTTAAAATTAAAAATAATTAAAAATATTAAATTTTTTATATTATATTGTTATAAAGATATAAATATGCAATGCTATTATAATTTAAATCATTATTACTTACAAATTAAGTTTCAATGTTATAATAGAGTAATTTAACATGTAAATATAATAATTATTTTAATTTATCCAATTGAAAATATTAATTGATTAGTTAAAGACTTAGAAAATATTTATATGATTAAATATTCTTTAAATATTTATTTATAAGTATGTATATAAATAAATTTTACAAATAAAATTAAAAAAGAGATTAAAAAAATAAAAAAGTTAAAAAAAATTAAAAACAAAAAGTGGCGGCTAGCTCGCCAGTCCATCATGTGGTAGCATGAGTTTTGATTCCTTACCCGTTTCTCAGCCATGGATGAGCTTGACTTAGCCCATTTGCCAAAACGAGTCAAGCTATCCTCATTTGCCACCTCAATAGTAAGTGAATACTTCAAACAATATCCACGAGTAATGAGTAACATATAATATCGGCTTATAAATAGGTCAGGTGGGGATATCCAGTACTCATGCCCACCCGTATCCATTACCCATAAAAAATTAAAGTTAAAATTTAATTTATATTTTATTAGGTTAAATGTAATTAAAATTATATTATATTTAATTTACATTCTATTTTATGTTTTTTTAAATTTGATTTAAATTTCATTTTAAAAATCTATAAATTATTATTTTTAAATATCTACGAGTATCCATGGATACTTATAGGTTTTAAAACTCCATAGGTATTTTTTAAATGGATATCCAATGGGACGGGTAATAGTTTAGATTTTATGTTGTGGGTCGGGTAGCGTGTAGGCACTACCCGTGCCCGATCCGACCCATTGTCATCCCTACACATGATACACATTAGGGATATTTTGCTTGTTGTTCTTTATTGATTTTTTTTTGTTATAACTGAATATTAGGAAATTCGTAAACTTTAATGCTTAAAATTTACTATTATTTATGAGATATTTTTATCATCTATATTATTTTTAATGATACACATTTTTATGAATATAATTTTTTATCATCTATATTATTTTTATATCATCTTTCTTTCTATTCTCTTTGGCTAAACTATTTATCAACCCATACATATTTCTTTTTCCATTTAACAAAGGAGTTGGGTCATATAAACTAGCTAAATCCAACCATTATAATACTAATTTAATTTACCCAATATACAACTAGTCTTTTTTAATGTGGTTGCTATTATTAATTACATCTTTACATGTTTGAATGTCTTGTATGTTACGCTTTTTTAAATGTTTATGAGTCTCATGATTCATGATACAAAACTATTTTTACCGGGATCTAGAGTGTGGACCTTTGGATAGGTGACAAGATTCAAGTTATGGCTTGTATGCTCTTGATAGCTGCAATTGAATCCCTTGTTGTCCAAAAGGAAAGATCCACCTACAAAAAACTATACGACACTCAAATAAGTAAGAGAGCTTTAGGATCTATATGAGAATATGAGTGAATATAAGAAAATGATTGTACTCCTTGGAAATATCATGTATATTTATAGGGTTTCTATGCGCTATGAAATCTATGATAAAATAAAAAAATAATAAAAACTTGCTATATTTATGATAAATCAACATGATAATAACAATAATATTTTATTTAACCATATATTATGTTGATATATGATATAAAACTATATTTATGATGTAAATAAACTATTGAGATTTTACTATATATTCTGCTAATATACGGTAATTTCACCAACAAATATCTATTAAAATTATTTAGCTACTTTATGCCAATAATGTTGAATGTGTCCTATTAGGCCATGCTCTTTAGTATATTTGTTGAGCTAGATAGATACAAAAGCCCCCCAAGTACGAAAGTTTGATTAGCAGGTGGAGTGAACTTGTTGCGATTGTAACAGACCATTTGGTTGAGTTGTAAGCGAATTTATGTTTGTCGCGCAATCAGAATCGCGATGGGACGACGAACCATAAAAGAAAACGAGTTTAATAAGAGATTTGGAGTCGTCACCACAATTATTTTTGGAAAACTATGGAAAACCATAAATAAAGAAAGTCTGCGAAAAACCAGATTTTTGGATCCGGGAGTCGGTTACGTGTAGGGAAGATGTTAGCACCCTACAACGCTCGCCCGAGGGTGGTACCTTTAATTAAAAATGCAAAGTTGATGTGGTTTTGAAAATATTAATTTTCCCCAAAAATAATAAGACAATAATGCTAAAAAGAAACAAAAATGTTTTTTTTGGCCCGACAAGAATTGACCTTGGTCCTATGTATTCTCATTTAAAATGAGAAATCAAGGTTTACGTAGTTCTTTAAAAATATATTTGGAAAACTATTTGGAAAATGATTTAATTTTTTGGAAGTGAACCTGACAAGGATTGACCTCGCTCCTACGTATCTCACAAGGGAGAATCAAGGATCACGTAGTTCTTAAAAAAGACTTTTGGCTGGAATTGTTGATATTTTTATATTTTGAAAATTTTATATATTTTTTATGTTTTTGAACTATTTGAAAATAAATGTGTCACACAACGTGAGCGGTCAGAAAACACTAAAAGAGAAAAAGAAAAAAAAGATTATTTTTTGTATTTTTGAAAATGAGTGTCACACGCTGGGGGCGACCGGATAGACACAATAAAGTGAAAGAGAACATTTTTTCTTTAGATTTTAGATTTTTCTATTTTTGTAATTTTTTATAATTTTCAAATATATTTTTTTAGAGGAAAAAAACATGTGTACAAGAGATGGGAAAAAAATAAAATGAAGGTAAAAAATAAAAAATAAAAAATAAAATAAATGCATGAAGGGTGTAGGCATAAAACACAGTGGGGTGTAATAAGTAAAAATCTTAAAATAGAGTAAAAATACAAGAAGGCTGTAAATTCTGAAAATTTGGGGTGCAATTAGTAAACATAATCAGACCCAAAATAAGACCAACATAAATAGGGGTGCAAGGTTATCAATTATGGTGGTGCACGAAGTAAAACATGAAACAAGTGTGGTAGGGGTGCGAGGTTAGTAAACATCAGGGGTACTCGCAACATAAAATTGAAACAGGGGTGTGATATTCTCAATTATGGTAGTGCGCAAAGTATAACATGAAACAAGTGCGGCAGGAGTGCGAGGTTAGTAAACATCAGGGAGTACTTGTAATGTAAAATTAAAACAGGGGTGCGAGATAAAGAAAAAAAGGGGTGCACTGAGATAAAAAATGGGTGTATGTAAATATTAAAGATGGGGACGCGCGGAGTAAAGATGGGTCAACCAACCCAAACCCAACCTCTTATTTTTTTAAAAGAATCAGAAACCCTAAAGGGTTTATTTCTCTTCCTCTCACATGCGGCTCCTCCCTTGCAAAGTCCGCAGCCGTCGCACCACCACGCCACCACGCCACCATCAGCAGGCTTGCCGGCGACGCCAATCGTCGTTGACGACAAGAGCCCAGACTCGAACTACATTCGCGCGAGCACCCAGGGTCGCTGCCATCGCCAGCAACAGTCAGAGCTAGAGTCATCGTTGGCGGCCACTTCCTTGGCACAATTTCTCTCTTCCTCGCGTGGAGCCAACGCTGGAATCAAGGTTGCCGCACATTTCTGTTCAATCGTTTAGCTCGCCGCCGACAATTTTTTTCTTTCCTCTCTGTTTCCGATTACACTGAATGGAAGGGGATTAGGTTTTAGGAGATGCGGGTGTTTGGTATTGGAATGGGGGTTCCGTTCGGTGGTTTAGTTGGAAGAAGATTGGAGAAGGTGAATGTAGGTATGCAGGTGAGTAATGAAGACGAGAATGAAAGTGGTTCAGGTTCAATGCAGGAAGACGAGAAATGGGGATTGCGTGGCATTGATGATGGTTTCATGCGTGTTGGATGAAGATGATGATATTGATTCAAATGAGTTTGAGAATGAAAAATTGTGACGAAAGAATTGGCGAGGAGGTGTAGGTTATGAATGGATGATGATGTGCGAGAGTGTATAAATTCAAATAAATTCAACGCATACGTTCAGAAGCATCATTGTTAGACAAAGCCAACAGAAGTTAAGCAGCTAAAGGTCGTTACCTTGTTA
>Ga0099823_1001430_pt1 | contig 19717 bp, 12 predicted proteins | sample CowpearedBW_FD_76831 | JGI IMG/M metagenome (GOLD analysis project Ga0099823, IMG submission 76831) | Root nodule microbial communities of legume samples collected from California, USA - Cow pea red BW | ecosystem: Host-associated > Plants > Roots > Nodule | place: USA: California | collected...
CATCTCTAGGGCTTGGTTGGCTTAGATCCCCCCTATGAGTGGCGTGCTTCTTCCATTCTTCATCTTTTATGCTTTCCATTTTTATTGTTTCTTCTTTCATTTTGCTCTTTAAGTGTTGTTATTTTCGTGTGTGTTTAAGCTTGAATCCAACTTTCTTCTTCCTTTCATGAGCTTGAGAAATGAACCTTCACATCTAGATAGCATGTTATCTTAATGTCCAGTGGGAATTTTCAAAAAGATTTCTTAAACAACTTCACCATATTCACAACTCTAAAAGGAAACAAGATAATCCCTCATCACTTTTGAGAGCCTTTGTTGACTTGATCGTCGAAATCCTTTCCGTAGGTAACCCACTAAGGGTCCAATCCGCCAACACTAAAAGAGGACATATCGAAACCAAGGAGAAAATAGTCAAGAAGTCAACGATTAAGGTAAGATATGATTTCTGCTCTCGAATACTCTGTCTATTTTGAGTATGAACATGTACTATTAGATGCTCAATTTCGATTCCCATTGATATACAATACTCATGAAAAGCATGACATGTAATTTCACCAGTATTATCAAAACAAATTTTCTTAATTAAATTATCTAGGAAGTGAGCTTTTAACTGTACTAATAACTTTGCAAATAATTGATTACGAGTTGATAATAAACAAATATATGACCATCTAGTTGATGCATCAATCAAAACCATGAAATGATCCACATGGTGGATGTATTAGACCACAAATATCACTATGCACTCGTTTTGGAAATGATCCACATTTCTAATTTTTCATGTGATGGTCTTATATCAACTTTCCTTTGTGAACATACAGTACATGAGAACACATTGGTCTGAAGAAGTCTTTTGACTTTTACGTGTATGTCCACATGAGTTTTTCAACCTTTTTTTGCATCATAATAACTGATCATGCTAACCAAGGAATTCATTCTGATTCATAAACTTCTACTTTACCATGAGATGCATTTTAATTGTACTGATCTATGTGTAGTACAAACAATCCAACTGATCATGCCAAACAAGTCATTCATATTGATTCATAAACTTTTGGTTTACCATGACATGCATCTCAGTTGTACTAATATATGTGTAAACCATAAGAGATGTTTGATAATTTCTCCAATACACATTTTTTTCAACTCAATCATAAAGATATAAAGATATTTCATATCTTTTTCATTGTTAGTATTAATAGTATATCTATTTAGACAAATATCCTTGACACTTAATAAGTTTCTATTCAACTTCTTGGTATAAGTATAATAGCTCTTCCAGAGCCTTCATATATTTGTAGTACTATAAATAATACTAACATTGATGTCTCGCATTACCAAACAAGAGAAAAATTTATTACTCTTGAGAATTGTATAAGTTGTTGCACTATCAATAAGACACATATCATCATCATTGGTGCTAGTGTCAACATTCATTTTTCATTTAAACATAAATATCATTATGAGAAAATCCTTTTTTTAACACTCTCACAACTAATGAGGTGATCCATGTTTCCATTTGGTTTAGCAAAGAAAATAATAATATCAATATGAGTAGCATTCATATGGCCATAATCAGAATCACCATCTTCATAAGAAAAATGTGTTTCTGTGTTCTTCTCAATATTTGTAAGATGATTTTGATGTACGACAAGTATAACTCAAATGACCTTTATCATCGTAATGATAATATATATGGTGGAACTCCAAAGGTGCGGGAAGAACTCCATGGGCAGCGGAACTTGGATGAAGGAATGGAGGCAAGTTTTAAAGGCACTTGCAAACTATGGAAAGTGAAGGAGGTGATAGGATTTTCTAATCTAGGCTAGCCTAAGGAAGGTGGCTAGAGGTAGAGAGAGGAAATATCTAGAAAGGGTGACTCTCAAAGGCAATAGAGAGAGGAATGCTCTCAACTCAAGTAGCATTTATTGCATAAAATTTCGAGAGTGTCTATAAATGAGTGAAATTTTGGCTTTTATATGAAGCCATTTACACATGAGAAAGGAGAGCCATTGGATGGAGTGGGCCTTGATCTTGGCCCTTAGATCAAGCTCGGAGAAGGACGCAAGGTCACGCCCCTTGGATCTTGGCTTGAAAAACAAGAAGGATTCTTAGCCTTTAGATGTGATGACCAACCTTGCCTTGATAATCTCAGCCATGTATGAAGAGAATTGGGCCAAGCCCAATTTGAACCCCATCCTATGTTCCTTTCATGTCTTATGTATTATTGGAAAGCAAAGCTCAAATAATGGCCCAATTTAAATCTACACTACTAGATTTACATGCACTTCTTCAAGTCTTTGTGATCTCTTTGGCCTATTTGAATAATGTGTGAAGCCCATTGAATTTGTCATCATCTAATGGGAGGCCCTTTTGAATCTTCTTCATCATTGATCTTGTAATTGGGCCTTTTAATGGGCTTGGGCTTGGGCTTGAAGGTGCAATTGGGCTTGGTGGGGTCACATCAATATACTTCCATCTTATTTTCCAATATTTTCCCATTTTTCTTTTTTCTTTTTCACATTATTATGCCACTTCTAGTGACAAAATATGTCTTTGAAATTTTCTTTATAACCATGTCCATAGTCAATATCATGATCATGAAAATATAAATCAAATGTTGCTGCATTCACTTCTGGGAATGGAGAGAGAACCAATTGGACATGTTTCATGATTTTCTATCAAAAGTTCATTACTTTGTCCAGCCATACTTAGGCATGAAATAAATTCATAATATGTATTGTTGCATTCACTTCTGAGAATGGAGTAGATTAAGCAGATCTCATGATTTTTCATCAAAAGTTTATTACTTTGTTCAACCATACAAAGGCATGAAATAAATTCATAATATTTGTGAAATCTCTTTTTAGAATATTGTTGTCACAGAAGCAAATTACTTGCTCAAACTTTATTTCTTTCTTTAATGGTATCCCAAGACCCATTGCGTCTAAATGTTTTTCAACATTTGAAATTCAATATAAGTAATTCTTCCTTGTAATATCAAGGGTGACAAATTCAAAATTTGCAAGATTTGACATGTTTAGAATTCGTACATAAAATAATAGTAATAATAATCATCATATTATAAAAAAAATAAAAATAAAAATGAGAGAATAGGGAGAACATTTTCTGCGTATTATTACTGATAGGAAGAGTCATATTTATAGATACAACATGTAATCCATAAAGGAAACAAATCAACTACTTAATACAAATATTTACATAAAGAGGAGTAGTAATGAATACATATTGACTCCGTTATCCGAAAACATGCAATGAACATTGGATCCCTTGGAAGCCTGCACCTGTGTGTGGTTCCCAAACTTTGTAGAGTTTGGCCTTGAGGGGTTACCACCCAACCACCCACTAGGACTTGATCGAGTCCAGTGGCTAGGACCTCCTTCTTCTATTCACCACATAACCTACTATACACTACTTGAGTGTGAGTAGTTATTAGAGAAAGGATACCAACCAATAATGAATCCTTATGTCATTGCATACACTAAAGTACCACAACTTAAAACTTCCCTTGAAATTCTAGAAATCAATTCTCATACCATACTCATACATACATATACAGATATACAATTATTTCAATTATCATTTACCATCAGGTTTATACAAACCACATACTTCAATATGAAAGAGGAACCTTGAATTCTAGTCCCGATCCACTTGCTCAGCAAGCATGTCTTCTCGCTGGGTGAGAGGTACACTCTCGACCAACGAGCCATTGCTCACCCAACGAGTTTATCATTGTGACTCTAGGGAATTAATTCACTCATAAATCACCCAACGAACTGTAAAACAGGAAACCCTTGATTCATAATTCTCTTAGTGAGCTCTTGCTCGCCTAACAACTCATGAATAAGGACCCCCCAGGTTAGCAGGTTGCCCAACGAATCCTACTCACCCAACGAGTTTGCATAATTCTATAGATCAAAATTCTGCATAATTGTGCAAATCCTAAACCTACAGAATTATACACTTCAGAGCCCAGATAGATGTTTACTTTAGAATTGCACATATACCTCATTCCTGCCACAAGTCTTAGGGACATCAAACAAGATATGCATAGAAATTCAAACACTTCATCACTTTATAAATTCAACCTAAATGTCAAAGTTCAAACTAACATCCATTTCTTACAAAACCTCTATCACAATCAAATTCACAATCAGTCCAAACAATTGACACCAAATTCATCAGAGACATTAGGCAAATAAAGAATTATTAGCTTCCCTTATTTGGTAACTCAACCTCAACTCTAATATAGACATGATCAAGGCATAGAAAAAGAACCACTGATAAGCAAAAACTCAGAGGGAACAATTAGAAAACACATGCGACTCATCAATCATCACATGTTTCCCCTAAAAATAATTGACAAAGAAAAAGGTAGAAAATCAACTTATTCCGTGGAGGAAACTAATCGGACAAAGTCAGAGAGTATGCCGCAAAGATCTCTACAATAGTCTCTGATCATCAAACAAATGAGTATATTGTGAGATAGGGTAGAGAGAAGGGAGACAGCTCCTAAAAAGAGTTTTCTAGAGAGATAGAATGTTTTGAGGTAATGAGATCTTTCTATGAAATTTCTTATTTATATGTAAGCTTTTTATTATTAAAATAATAATAAGGTTCCATTATCTAAAACACTCAAAATCTTAAAATAAGATTTTCTAGGTTCTCACAAGTTTCGTTTATATATACACATGAATATAAAACCACACTACTTTTCATTATTATTTTTGCATTTTTAATACAAAATAATCATTTTATTTTATCAGTATTATTGAGTGTTGATTTTAGAGGTTATCAATTTCCTAAAGTGTCGTATTAGCCTCAAACTGTATTACCTCACACTACTCTTTCATTTTTTTAATACATCATTATTTTTTTACACACAACATCGCTTTATTTTATCATTATTAATGAGTGTTGTTTTTAGAAATTAGCAATTTTCTAACACGTTGTATCTATTATAAATATAGAAATACAATGTATTAGTGAAAACCCCAATTCACCCATACCTAGAATAACAATATATGTCCCTTATCCCCATTTTACCTCAACTTCATATGTTGCTAAGTATCCATTTTTTATTAGACTTTGCTGTCATTTAGCTTTTTGTGTACTGTAGAAGAAGTTGGCACTAACCCTATATATATCTGTCAAATACTTCTTTTATTATAAATATAGAAATACAATGGTGAAAACCCCAATTCCCCATACCTAGAATAACGACACATGTCCTCAATCCCCATTTTACCCCAACTTCATATGTTGCCAAGTGTCCATTTAACAGGTTTTGTTGTCATTTACCTCTTTGTGTATTGTAGAAGAAGTTGGCACTAACATTCTATATATCAGTGAAATATATCTTCTAATGGTTCAAATTTTGTGATACAAGTTTAAATTTGTATTATCTTTCATTTGGGGATGATGTATCTATTTTCGTTATTCCTCACGACTATTTTTGTGGGAGAATTTTTCATTTTTGTAAACAGTTGTTGATTTTTGTTTTCGAGTTGTGTTTGGTTGGAATGTGTTTTTGTGTTTCATTTTCCTGTTATTTTTCCTTTTTGTTCTCGATCTTGACAACTTATATGGAACAAATTATCGTCTCCGTAAATGGGTATGGTTTTTTGTTTTAGAGATTTTCAGTTTTTTGGCTCTTGGTCTCTCTTCATGATACGTGTTGCTTGGTTTGTGTGTTATTGGAAAGTCCTGATGGTGGTTTTTCTCTTCTTTGCTTCCGATTCTAATATTTGGAGATTATTTCGTGAAGGTAATATGGAGTTTTCTCACCTTCCCTTTACTTACAATTTTTTTATTTTTATGGAGTCCAAGTTGTGTTTTATTTTTATTGAGTGTTGATGTAAAATGGGGAAACCCTTCGAACGTTGTTCTCCTTCTTTTCAAATGCAACAGAAACCCTGTTGTAGCTGAACTTCTAATTTCACCAAAGAATATTTTACCCTGAAAACCTAAGGTTTCTATATTACCAAACAAGTTAAGGATTTTGGATTGTTGAAGTTGATGTAAAATGTTGAATCCATGACTTTATTTTTGTTGAAATGTGCTTTTATGGTTGGTAATATTATTTTCGCAACTTTTGTGGATTGGTAATGTTTGCGTAGGACGAACTATATGATGTTATTTTGGTTATAAGTTAGCTTATGGATTGCTTTCTATTGTATGACCCTATCGGTTAGCTTATGTATTGCTTTGTATTATTCGTAATATTATTTGGTTTTGGTTGTATTGTGTCTCACATTGTACCTTCTATTATTTTTGGAACATTTTATTTGTTAGTTGTACATATTATAGGTAAAATGGTGAAGAAACTGGATATGATCAGTGATATTGACGACAAAAGGGAAACACTTAAGGTTGCTATCCGAATTAAAGATTTGTGGTATGTGGAGAAACGTGATTGCAATAAACATATTGGGTAATCTGATAGATTGTTGAACACGTGTTGATTGATGAATATTTGTTATTAGCCTAACCCTTGGTTCCTATGGAACTACGTGGTTCCAACTTTGTTGTTTCTATTGGATGCTAGCTACGGTGTTGAAGAAACAATTCTCATGGAGCATGGTTCTGAGGTACATTGTTTTTCTCTCTTCCTCTTTACTATATTTTTATATTTTCATTTTTATTATTTAAAATGTTTATTCTTTTAGATATAATGGTCCATGCAATGATACTTTGGGTGGAAAAGTTATCTAATTTGTTGGTTGGTGATTTTTATGTGCAGATAAAGTAGAGAAACTGTTGATTGAAACCACGGGGTTTAGGGTATCATTTCATTTCTCAGCAATTTATTAAAAATGGTAAAATTTCTGCACCAAATATAAATGAAGATAACTAAGTTGTAGATCTGTCTTTCAATTTAAATCATGAAAGCGAAGAATCAAAATCAACATTGTGCGACTTGAAAATGAAACATATCTAAATTTAATAGCTCTCCATCTAGCTGTATACAATGTTCTTTCTTCATTGCATTATTTCCTACTTTGATGTGATTAATAACTTAAGGTGGCCTTTCAGAACAGTATATTGAAGAAGATCATTGTTAAAATCAACCAAGTAAATCCTTGATCATTAGCCTTTGCTTGAATGAGGATTCTTTCATTAAAAAAATAATATTTGTGTTTAGTCCAGCACATATTCAACCAGTTTCCACATCAATCCCTTACAAATCCAACAAATAGTGGAGGCACTTGCAGATCTTTTAGAGAATTGTCCACATTTGGAATTTATACTTAAATAGTATCAGATATTCTTTACTTACTTATATTTAGTCTTTTCATAAGTTTGCTGCTCATGGTAGTGGTAGTTCTATAAAATTTTATCTTCGGTATGATTTCACAGGAGCTTTGCAAGGCCCATGGGAATTCTACTTTGCAGAACTCTCACAATTTGTTACCATCATTAAAGTGTTTGCAGAAAGCAATCACTAAAATTCATTAGGATATAGCAGATACATGTTCCTCCAAGGAATATACGTTGTGATATTTATGCTCTTTTGTTGCCAAGAAATGAATGTTAAAAGTTCACGAGTTGGATTTTTGTAGGTTTCGAATAAAGCTCTTGATTCCAGTTTTTTGCCCACAGAAATGACTTGGTCAAACAAAGAGGGTGGGGAGTTGAGAAAGTTGTAATGAAGAAGAAAACACATAAAATTTGAAGATTTAAAAGATTAGTATACATTGAGTGATAAATAACATTTAAGCCCCTCAGAAAGTTCTCAAACTTCTATTATGTTTCTTAAGATGTAATTTTCTTACATGTTAGTCTTGATCGACCTCTACCTAATATGTTGATTTATGCTTTTTGCATGTTGTGTTAACTACATGAATAGGTTTGGTGCAATTATATTCTTTACTAAGTTGGTTTCATATATATGTTTGAAAGAACATGTATATAATTAGCACTACATGTATTTCAACAGTTACATCAGAGATGGGAGTGCATGGATCACTAGCTCTTTGATGTGGCCAAAGTGGCCAACAGAGGACATGTCCATCGATTATGAAGTATTTGCAATTTGAAAGGGTTACAATGCACCTTAACAAGTAAGTTTTTCAAAGATAACAAAGCCTATTTTATTATTTATAAGTTGATGTTAATTACTTAACTCAACAATGATGAGATCCTAATTTGTACATGTGAAACAATTTCAAATTATGAGGTTATGCCTTTTATATTCAGTTATTAATTAATTCTACTACATGTGCACATAAAGCAATGTGATTATGATGGAAAAGCAGTGACCATTTGATGGATGAACCCAAATGAACCAGGACCCAGCCATGTGCAGTATGAAGGTGCTTATGGAGCCTTAACCCAAATTACAACATGTCTTAGACTTATACAAAGGACCGAATCGAGTAGAAATGAAGATTCATAAAGGATCTATTGTAGAAGAAGTCCAACAACATCTTGATGCTAGATGGATTTATGGTCCAAAGGATTTATGGAAAATCTTCATATTTACAATCTACCGAATGAATCCATGTGTTGAAAGATTACAAATTCATTTACCAAATCGACATCAAGTGCGATTTTATAAATATCAAAACATCAATTACATGTTAAATGATGATACAACACCAAAACCATGCTCACATTTTTTTACCCTCAATGTAAGAGATCCACAATCTAGAAAATTTTTGTATAGAGAAATTCTAGAGCATTATTGTTAGAATAACAGACAAAAGGAATGGTACCCAAGAAGGTCAAACAAGAAAGTTATTAGTCGAATTTATATTGTATATCCTTTTGAAGGATATAAGTTCTTCTTGTGTATTTTGCTTTCTCACATAAGAGGACCAACCAGTTGGGATTATCTATTATCACCAAATGAAACATAGTGTCCCACATTTAAAAAGCCAGTTGAGAAATAGGGACTTTTAGAAAGTGACAATAGTATTCAGGAATGCTTAGTTGAAGCACCAACTTTACAAATGCCACATGCTTTACAAAGATTGTTTGTGACCATATTACTTTTTTGTGGACCAACTGATGTTAGAAGCCTATGGAATAAATTTCGTACCTTAATGCTTGAATATTATACTTCAACTAACACTTTTATCGGTGTGAACTTTATTCCTATGTTATTGAGGGATTTAAATGACCTTTTAATTCAGAATGGTAAAACAACCAAGGATTTTGATATGCCAACTTTATCTTCAAATGCATTGGAATTCACTATCAAGAATTATACAAGAAGAGTTATCAATATAGATACCTAATGAAAATGTTGACAATGTAAATCGATTGAATCATGACCAAATCCATTGCTTTCAATATCATTTTAGATGTAATCAACCATAAACAACGTTAGGTATTTTTTTTGTGGATGGACCATGAATCGATATTTGATTGCTTAAAGAAAGAATTTGAGATGAAGGTTCTTTGAAGGGCAAAGTTTTGTTTGAGATTAGAAATTGAGAATTTAAATAAATGTGGTTTTATACATCAAAAGACTTATATAATTAAGATGCGTAAAATGTTCTAAATGGACAAGTCACATCCATTATGCACTTCGATAGTTGTGAGGTCATTAGATATTGATAAAGGCTCTTCTTAGACCTCAAGAAAATGATGAAGATCTTCTTGGTCCAAAAATACCATATCTTAGTGTCATAGGAATACTATTATATCTTGCTAATTATACTCGATCTGATATTGCATTCACTGTAAATTTGTTAAGCAAGATATAATTCTTTAACTACAAGAAGAAAATGGATTGGAGTAAAACATATACTTCATTACCTTAAGGGTACTATGAATATGAGATTACTTTATCCAAATGATTCAAAATTATATCTAATGGATTATGCAAATGCAAGTTATATATTAAATTATCATAATGTCATAATGGTTGATCACAAAATATGATACTTGTTCACATGTGGTATCACAATGATTTCATGGCAATATGTGAAAGAGACCATAACAACAACATCGTCAAATCATGCATAATTTTTAGCATTACATGAGGTAAGTCGTGAATGTGTTTGGTTAAGGCCCGTAAGTCAATATGTGCGACAAACTTGTGGTCTATCCTTGAGAAGAATGGAATCAACAACCATATATGAAGACAACAGTGCATTGTTCAATTGAAAGGATGATATAGATATCCAAAAGATTCATTCATGTGAAAATCTAGCATATTTATTTACAAAGTCTTTGCCAAGGAGAACTTTTGAGCAATTGGTTCACAAGATTGGACTTTGTCATCTTAATTATGTAAGTTTAAATGAGGGGGGGGAATAAAAGATGTAAAGAACAATATTATATATTCCAAGTAAGGTTTTAATGAAGCACAATCTCTTATCAATGGACACCCAAGGGGGAGTGCTATAAATTAATGATTGTCCAATGATTTGATATAGTTACTCATATGATTGATATGATTGATACTCATATGATTCATTACTCTTTATGTAAAATATTTGTATTAACTATTTGATTTGTATCCTTTATGGGTTACATGTTGTATCTATAAATAGGACTCTTCTTATCTGTAATTAGACACAAAAAAGTTACTCTCCATTATCTCTTCTTCCTTTCCTTCTTCTCTCTATTATTAGCTTTATTTTATGACATTTGAGATTTTTTTTATTAAATATAATATTATAATTAATTTAATAGAAAAATATTATTAGTAAAAAAGATTTTTTTGAGGCCTTGTTTCTTTGGAGGCCTAAAGCGAGTGTTTTACCTGCTTTACTCTTGAGCCAATCTTGTGTAAGATTAGAGGGAGAGAATGTGATCTTTGTAAGACCCAGGAAAAATAAGTAATGTTGCAAGTTGTAGTTTTGCATGTGAGATATTATTTAAATTAATAAATAATAATTAAGATAGAAGTGAAGTGTAACATAGTTGGCTAAAACCTTATCATGGGTTAGGGGTCAAGGGTTCAATTCTTGATGTATATATTTGGAGTGTTTGCAATATTTCAATATTACTTTTCAAAATTGGTTATATGAGCATGTGGTGTGACATGTATTTAATATTTTATAAATTAATTATAGGTTAAATTATGTCTTTAGTCTCTTTATCTTTATTTATCTCAATTGTGTCATTTCATGATTTTTAATTTTTTTATTATTTATTTATTTTTTATTTAAAAAAAATAAAAAATTTGTCACGTGTTAAGCTGACATCATCCAACGTCGCTTGATAGTATGATGTGGTAGTGATAGTGCAACATGTTATGCTAGGTGTCATTTTTTCATTTTATATTTGGTCTATGTATTTTTTTTCTCAATTTAGTCCCATTTTTTTTTAAAATATTGAGCAATTTCGTCCTTCTCCAAATTGAAACAAAAAATAATTTTTATATAAATGTTATACAACTACTTTTTATTAAATTTGATATTTTTATTCAAATTGATATTTTTATTATATATTTTTAACGAAACTAAATTTATTTAAATTTGTATTTCATATTCAACTTTATTTAAAATTGTTTTCAAATTTTAAATTTATTTGTTTTAAATTGTTATATAAATTATATATAATTATTTTAAAATTTTACATTCAAATTTATATAATTGTTATTTTTACACCAATTCAAACATTTATATAGAAATTATTTTACACATTTTAAAAATATACAATTATTAGAAATATAAATCCAAATAAAAAAATAATATTAAAATATGATGTAATAAAATATCAATACAATAATTTGAATTTTTTTATTAGCATTTTTTCCATTAACAACTTCAAACAATTTTAAATAAAGTTCAATGTAAAAATTTCTATATTCTTTGCAATTGTTTTCACTCTTAGGTTAGACTTGAGGGCCCAAAAACGTATTTTTCCCAATTAATTACTTAAAGATATCTGAAAAATTATAATCAACTAGTATTTGCATTATTTTTTCAAATAAGCCTTTTGCAACTCTATAGTCTAAATTTGCAAATAAATTCAAATATATCAATGTTTATACTTTAACCCCTATTGTTTGACCATTTGACCAGACTTTGGTTGACCCTTTGACTATCCAATGAGAAGTTGACATGGGCAACTCCCACCTTGTCCCAAAATTAAGCCTTTTCCTCATCATTCTCGTGCAAGACAATGTACTAGTTTGCTGGCCTCGTTGTTGTTTGCTCTCGCCGGATTCCCTTGGGTTTTTAATAAACTTAAATGTATTAACCATTATGGGTAACTAGCCATTATAAGAAACTAGCCGTTGTGAGTGGTTAATGCACTGGCCGTTGGAGTCTAGGTAGTTAATGAGTTAGCCGTTTATAGTTGTTTTTAGTACAATGATTAGAAAATGTGAGTCTATAAATTGTATTGTATATTGTATGAATAAACAACAACAACAACAATAGGTCAATAAAGTTTTTTCACAAGTAGAGAGTTGTTGTTTATAAAGTGGCAACACATTGAACTATACTACTTTTGGTCTGGTTTTGCTTTTTCAGATGATGCTTAAGGTTTCAAATGGTGGTTGGCAGTGACTTGCGGTGGACATACGTGTTCCTACGATAAAATAACATTATGAAAAGGGCTTCGTCGTGGCTCCTAAATGCTGCATGTAAGTCGTGTTTTAGATGTAGGTTGCGAATTGGTGAGGTTGTACGGTGTGGTTGCTTTAATGCATGAACGGTAGTTTGTTCATTTTGTCCGGTGGGTTCTCGGTCACATTTTCTATTTTTAGCAACAACGTGAGGTGGTCTATGGTGGGAGGTCTTGTTGCATGTTGTATCCTTGAAGATGGTGCACCGTCGGCGCTGTTACGATCTGCAACTCTGTCGAGGTTGAAGGGACACTAGCGTTGTGGCTGACAGCGTGCTATGTGCGTGACATATCTATTTGTGTTGGGAGGTTGAAGATGATGAGGTGGCAACATCTCATTGGCTCAAATGTTTAGTGGTGGATTGCCACATGGCATGATCTTGTTAAGTTGAATAGTGAGTAGTAGGAGAGGTTATAATTGAGTTTATTAAGCATGAGATACAAAAACATGTTAAAAAGAGTTTTTTAGTTGTATAAATATTCTTTGTATATTTTGATGTGTGTCAGTGCAGCTGTAACTAAGTTGAGCTCATGGAGGTGTGGAGATAAATTGACTAAAACTTCATGAAACCTTAAAGATAAATTTGAGAATAGAAAATTACAAAAATCATGAAGAAGGCAAGAAAACCTTGAAAAAGTGAAGAACTTTGGCTAAGCCAAAAAGAGAGAACAAGCAACAAAATTTGGACCTTGCGTTTTTTCCAATATTTTTTCAGAAAAAGGGCTTTGATAATTCGTAAATATGTATGATAAAAGATAATTTAGGAAAAATATATCTTTATATATTTTATTTGATATTTTTAAATAATTATCTGATTTAATTATATCATAAAATATCAAAAGATAATAACTAACAAACCCTTTAGGGGGGCCTAATTTCGTCTTCTCTCTCCACCTTCTCTTCTTTTATTTTTATTTCACTTTTACATTCCATGGAGGGCTAAGCTTCAAGGGTTAGTTCCACTATAATTTTTTAATTGGATTCTGAGGTTAGATGAATAAAAATGTTTGTTCTTTTGATTCTTGTTGTGATTTATTTTCATCTATTTCTTTTGGTTCTTAATCTAGTAAAAGAATGATTTTTACATTGTGGCAAGTTAGCACAGTGTTAAGTCTACAACATAACAATCATATGAGTTCAATGGTTTTTAAATTTTAATTGAAAAGTTACTTTGGTTAAATTTAGAAACTTTCATATGATTGAATGAGGTTTTGCTAATCATTGAGAAGTTACTTTGATGAAAGGTGAAAACTTTGATTAGAATTAATCAAGAAGTTACTTTGGTTAATTATATTTTCACTAGATACAAGAGGTAAAAGAATACACATGATTAGGCATAGTAATATTTAATTGAAAAGTTAATTTGGTTAAATTTACTATGATTAATCTATAAAGTTCTTACTTTTGATTGAGAAGTTACTTTGGTTAATTGTGAGGATGTCAACAAATTAATTGAGAAGTTACATTGATTAATTTGAAATCTTAGACAAGAAATCAATAAGAATTATTTGTAGAAAACCAATGATGAATCTTATTTTGAAAAAAACAGTGGAATCAACCTATTTTTTTACTATTGTTTTCATCTCTTTTTATCTTCAATTCTATTTCTTTCTTTGGTTATCTTAATCCTCTTATATTTTTATTATTTTATTTGACTAACTCTTTGTATTGTTTTTATAAGTACTAATTTGTTAGAAATCAATTATGTGTTCATTGGGAGACGATTTAAAGTTAACTTTAAGTAGTATTAATTTGATCACGTCAACAACAATGTTATCAGTCAGCTTCGTTTACACCACCATATAGAAATACACCTTTATATCTCAACAATCTTCTTCATGTTCCTTTTATGACCAAGAATATCATTAGTGTGTCACAATTTGCCAAAGACAATAAAGTATATCTTGAGTTTCATATTGATCGTTGCCTTGTTAAAACTCAAGACGAGCATTATATAAGGATAAAGACCCATAAACCCATTGCCTTAATGTTTTGGGTCTTTATCCTTATATAGTGTTCTACTTTCTTATTTCTAACCAATGTGGGACTTAAACTCACACTTGGATTCTTGACAACTCACTCGATCATTCTCCAAGGGCTAGTTAAAGACGGTTTATATGTGTTTCCGAAATTGCTGCATAATAACAATTGCATTTTTTTCAACAATGTTCGTGAAATAGATAAGTCGTTGTTTAAGCTTTTGCATTATTGTTTAAGACATCTTGCTTCTCTTATAGTTTCTCTTGTTCTTCGTTCATGTAATATTGCTTGTAATAACACTAAAGATTTTTGTAAACCATGCATTGTTGCTAAAGCTAATCAATTTCCTTTTAAATCTTCTCAATCTTTGTATACTCTTCCTTTACAGCTCATTTACGTTGATATTCGGGGTCCATCCCCTGTTACTTCTACTAATGGTTGTCGTTATTGTAAAACAATTAAGGATCTTTAGAATTTATTCTCACACGATAAAAGGTAATAGAGTACTAACCTTGATCCATGGGAGATCCAGTGAATATGCATTCTTCAATTTGTAATTTTGTGTGCTCTTCAACCACCTTTTCACAATCTATCTCTTTGCCTTACTTTTCTCTTCTCACACGTTCGTGATGGTTTACAGTGAAAAGAACCTTATGGCCAGAGACAGAACCCCAATCCCTTTTATAAACCAATGTCCATCAAGTTGGTTTTCATTTTATCTTTATTTTATTTTATTATCACTTCCAATAATAATAACCAATAGGTATTTAAATTTTATTAAATCACAATTGGGTCATCATAATATTTCAAGTGAGTCACTAATAGAATTAATTCGTCAATTAATTCTAACATTCTCCCACTTGACTCATATGATGTCATAACATTATGTGATTTAATACATAAACATAATGCGCATTAAAAGACCTTAATAAATTGGTTTCATTATAGATACATAAATAATAATAGATACAGAAATAATAATAGCCATGGTGGTCACAATTGTGATTTAATAAAAATTTAAAGACCTATTGGTTATTATTATGGGAGGTGATAATAAAATAAAATAAAGATAAAATAAAAATCAACTTAATGAACGTTGGTTTATAAAAAGGGATTGGGGTTTTGTTTCTAGCCATAAGGTTCTTTTTAAAGTAACCCATCAAAAACGGGTGAGAAGAGAGAAGAAAGGCAAAGAGATAGATTGGGAAATGGTGGTTGAAGAGCACACAAAATTACAAATTGAAGAATACATATTCACAAGATCTCTTATGGATCAAGGTTAGTGCTTTATATTGTTTTATCATGTGAGAATCCTAAATCTTAAAGATCCTTAATAGTTTTATAGTAAGTGGATATCCAGGAATAAGTACAAAGCTAATGGTACATGTCAAAGGCACAAGGCCAGACTAGTCGTGAAAGGGTATGATCAAACTCCAAGGTGTGATTATAATGAAACATTTAGTGTAAGACCCAAGAAATTTAATTAATTAAATTAATAATTAATTAATAAATGTGGGTAGTTAAAGCTTTTATGGCATTTAATATGGATTTTTATGACGCTGAAAAGTACTAGTTCGAGTGGTTGAGAGTACTTGGGTATATGTGGAGAGGATTGGGGATCGAGTTCTATTTATATCAATTGTGTGTTATTTTAATTAAGTTTTATTTTGATAAAGTATGGATCATGATGAGTGTTAATAAAATCCTACATTTATAGGAATTATGATGAAACATGAATTAGTTCAATGGTTTTGCATTTATTTGGCATTTGTGGCATTTACATGGTCGTGGGTTTGAACCTTGGTAGACACAATAAACTTTCTTTTTGCCAAAATTCTTTTTGACATGAATTTGAAAGGCCAGAAACCCTAACTGAGAGGGGCAGCTAAGAGGGCTGGAAAACAACTCATAATGATCCTTGAATGGCAATTACAATCACCATTAAAGTGATTTTCGTTTCCTTGCCATTAACCACCATTAAGGCTTAGTAATTGGCCAATTAAGAGGAAAAAGAGAGAGTTTTGAAGGTTGTTGTTAGTGAGGACTGGGAGGAGAGGTTTTACAGAGTATCAAAGTGCCAATTGAGTGAGAATGAGAGCTGAACTGATGAAGCACTAAGGAGACCATTATTGATCAAGGAAGAAGCTCAATAACTATCAATTTTAATCTAGGAATCCAGGTTAGGGGAGCTGAAGTACGACAATTTTTATATTTTATATTTAACTGCATGATGTATAGCATGATATTGTATGATTCCGTTTTATAAATGCTAAATTTCTGGGTTTCTGGAAAATTCCCAAAAATCGCTTGGCGGGCCTTCAAAGACGTCAGGCGACACATGAATTTTCCTGTGTGTTATTGTGTTTCTGTGATGAACCGCCTGGCGGCATGAATGGGCCGCCAAGCGCACTACTAGGGCAGGGGCATTTTGTTATTTCACTGGACTGGTAGCGGGGAGTTGGGTCTAAAAGGTTCTTGGGAATTGAGTGGGCACTATATGATAAATGGAATGCAAAATAGGACCTCTGTTTGGATGATTCCTTAAAGTTGCCTAGGTTGAAAATATGAGAGAATAAATAGTAAAGAGTGGAAGTGGGGAGTGGTATTTCAGAAAAGTGGTTGGAATGGATAGTGATAATAAGGTGTGAATTTTTTCTAATAAGTGGCATGAATTACTAAAAATTGAACTTTGTTATGGATAGGACTAATGAGAGTGAAATGATGAAATAGATACTACTCCAAATGGTAAAGGGACATTGATTACGGAGGAATGATGAATAATAGAACTAGGTTGTAAGTACCAACCAGGGATGGTGTGTGAATTAAGAAGAGCATGTTAAGTTACAATCAAGTCTAAGTGATGGAATACTTGTGTCGATGAAATCACATGGGAATTAGAAATATGGAGATAAATCTAGAGTATGGAGTTTAAGACTGTGGAACCTGATGGAATTAAATTGGGAGAGAGCATTTTGGGTCTTGATGTTGGATTGTGTTTAACCCTGCCCTATTGTCCATAAAACCAGTACAACTCATTGTATTGGTGTAGCGCCTAATGGTGGGATTCGAGCCGCGAGGCAATGGCTGCTATTCTAGAGGCTATTATAGCGCTTAGGGCCTGGCGATGAGAAGGGTTCCGCTAAGCAACAATTGGAATGCAGTGGGCTCTACAACACATGGTGTCTGGCGGCGTGTGACTTTCGCCAGGCGGTTTGGAACTGGCTTTCGCCTGGCAGCTCTAGAGTAGTGTCAGGCGATAACCTAGAGGTAGAAGGTCTGTTTATTTTGGAACGTGTGTGGTCTACAAGGTTTGGGTGATACCTTTAAGAGAGACTTGTTGGAGTGTTCCTTGAGTTGTGGCCCAGAACGTATCCCTTGAGTTGTGACTCGGGATAGGGGTTAAACATGTGGCATTTCTTTTGTTGTGGCTCGGAATGACATCTCTTGAGTTGTGACTCAAGATGGCAGATGAACACAAGGAATCCTTGAGTTGTGGCTTGGATTGGCAAGTGTTGTTGGTGTGAGTGTATGAGTTGTGGCTCGTACAGATGGGTCCAAAAGATTGCCCTCCTCGGTAAGTTTGGTAGTCTTGGGACATTACGAGCTATGTTCGTATTAGGAACTCCACCTAGCGTTATGGAGTGTGGTCCGTAGCAGGTTCCTGCACATGTTCTACAAGTTGTGGCTTGTAAGTGTGGCAGCAAGAGTATCTTGAGGTATTCATCTAAAGACGTAGATCATGGATAACATGGTGGTGGGCATGTGGCTTTGTATCAAATGATAGAGTTCCTTTGATGAGTGTAAGTTTATATATATTTGAATTATTATATGTTACTGTTAGCTCACCCTATCTGCTTGTGTTTGGCGATGATCGTGTATTGCATTACATGGGAGCATGTGATGTTGTAGGTGGTATTGGTGAGGCATAGAGCCAGAGCGGGCCTAGCTTGGGGAAAAGCTTTATCAGTGTTTTTATTATTTGGATTCAATCTCTTATCAAAGAGAATTGTGTCACTATATCAACTCCCAACATTTATTTAGATAATGAGGGAGCTATCCTTTTGGTTGACAACCCCATTGTGCACACTTGGTCCAAGCATTTTGAACTTGACGTTCATTTCGTTCGTGACCATCTTCAACAAAAACTCATTCAATTGGTTCATCTTCCATCACAACATCAAGTAGCGAATGTCTTCACAAAGCCTTTATCTTTTACTTCTTTTGATAAATTCAGACAAAAACATATGATAGTTCCTCACTCACACATAAGTTTTAGAGGGGATATTACGTGAATGATGAATTTTAGCTTTTGGGTCTTTGTATGATACTCATGCATGCCTATATACACATGCACCCTCGTTGTTTTAGGGTAACCATTGAATAATAATCATATTAAATATTATGCTTCGTTTTATCTTTCTCTCTCTTTTTTTTATATCACAATTAGAATCTCATCAATGAGTGGTGGTTTTGTGTTCACTCCTACAACAACTATTGGAGGTGTAACTAACAACTGTAATAGTGAAGAACAACTTTAAAAATATGTTTTAAGAGGAGAATCATGACTTAGGAGAGTATTTTAACAATAAGAGACCAAATTCTTGGGAATGGGTATGGGCATTAAAATCTTAATATCAACTTCAATTCACTAACTCTTGAAGTTTTACGAAGCACTAGTCATAAACATGGATAAATCTTAAAACTCTCAAATTCCATATTTTGTAACATCCAGAAAACACTATTAAAAAAAACATCACATAATTTAATATAAACGAGCAACGAGAAAAAGTATAATAGAATAACTATTACAGTTATCCACATATACATCAAAGAGTTTTTCAAAAGGATACTAAAACAGAGAACTAACTAAGAACATAAGAAATAGTCCTTCAAAAAGATGCTAAGAGAAAAGAGTTGTCTAAGACATCCTATCTACACGACAACATCTCCCTCCACCTAATCAGGATCAATAGACGTCTCCTCATCTGCTTACACTAATTTTGGTGATCATTGCAAAAGAAAAGCCAAACAAGAAAACAGAAGCACAAGGAGAAGGAGTGATGAGTGCATATTTTTGCCCTCATTTAATGTTTAATTCTGGGTATTTAATTGAATTTGTGTGCTTAAAGAGTGATTTAATTGATAATTCTGATAATTAGGTTGTTTGAGCTTGTGTGATAA
>Ga0099823_1001433_pt1 | contig 19711 bp, 20 predicted proteins | sample CowpearedBW_FD_76831 | JGI IMG/M metagenome (GOLD analysis project Ga0099823, IMG submission 76831) | Root nodule microbial communities of legume samples collected from California, USA - Cow pea red BW | ecosystem: Host-associated > Plants > Roots > Nodule | place: USA: California | collected...
GGCCGAAGCGATCAAGCGCGCACCGAAGCTGCCCAAGGACCACCTGATGGTCGTGTGCCTGTCGGGCCGCGGCGACAAAGACATGCAAACCGTCATGAACCACATGGCCGCCCAGGAGAAACACGCATGAGCCGTCTTGAACAATGCTTCGCCGAGCTGAAGGCCGAAGGCCGCTCGGCACTGGTCACCTTCGTCACAGCTGGCGACCCGGGCTACGACGCCTCGTTGCAGATCCTCAAGGGCCTGCCGGCTGCTGGCGCCGACGTGATCGAGCTGGGCATGCCGTTCACCGACCCGATGGCCGATGGCGTGGCCATCCAGCTGGCCACCCTGCGCGCCCTTGAGGCTGGTCAGACCTTGGCCAAGACCCTGCAGATGGTTCGCGAATTCCGTGTGGATAACCAGACCACGCCGATCGTGCTGATGGGCTACTACAACCCTATCCACCGCTTTGGTGTGGACACGTTCGTGGCTGAAGCCAAGGCCGCGGGCGTCGATGGCCTGATCATCGTCGACCTTCCGCCAGAGCACGACGCCGAACTGGCTACCCCGGCCCAGGCTGCAGGCATCGACTTCATCCGCCTGACCACCCCGACCACCGACGACGCGCGCCTGCCGCGCGTGCTGGAGCGCAGCTCCGGGTTCGTCTACTACGTGTCGGTGGCTGGTGTATCCGGTGCAGGTTCGGCGACCACCGAGCATGTGACCGAAGCCATTGCCCGCCTGCGCCGGCATACCGATCTGCCGATCAGCGTTGGCTTCGGCATTCGCACGCCGGAACAGGCTGCGAACATTGCCCGCCTGGCCGATGGCGTGGTGGTGGGCTCGGCACTGGTCGACAAGATCGCCCAAGCCCAAAGCGCCGATCAGGCGGTGACCGATGTATTGAGCCTGTGCTCGGCATTGGCTGAAGGGGTGCGTGGCGCACGCCGCTAAACCGCGTCGTCTGCTTCGCGAGTAAACCCGCTCCTACGGGGCCAGCGCCACCCTCTGGCTCTGCGATATCGTTGTAGGAGCGGGTTCACCCGCGAAGAGGCCAGCACAGGCTACCCCCGCCTAGCCCCCAAAAATCGACAGATTCAAGGGCCGCACGGCCCCCATCCAGATCGCATGATCCCGGTGATCCGCCAGTTCATCCCCGGTTTCCGGATGCATGAATACCACCAGGCCCTTGCGGTACAGCGCCAACCAAGGCAATACCACCCCCACCACTTCGGGCCCGAACGCCAGCTGGCAACTCCAGTCCGGATGCGGCCCAACCGGTTTCTGGTGCATGCGCCCCATGGTCACGGGGAACAGCCGCGCCGCCTCCTCGCACAGTTCCCGGGCCTGCTCCATGGTGGCTGCGTCGTAATAAACGTGGGCGTGGTAACCCTTGATCCTCTGCACGATAACTCCTGATTGCGGTCCAACCATCACCACCTGCAACGGGAGTGATGCAGTGAAAAACGCCGAAACCCCAGTGTTCAAACTGGTCCTGTTCGGGCCTGAAAGCAGCCTGGGCAATGCCCTGATGGTCGAGCTGCTGTCGCGCCAGCACGAAGTCATCGCCGTGGTGGACGACCTCAACCGCCATTCACCGCGCCCGGGCCTGCACTTCAAGATAGGGGGGCTGGGTGATGCCCACCAGGCGGAGCAGGGCGCAGCGGGCGGCTCGGCGGTGATCGCCCTGTTACCAGCGCTGGCGCCGGGTGACCTGCCGGGGCAGGCACGCTTGAGCGAGGCGCTGGTGGCGGGGCTTGCGCATACGACTATACGCCGGCTGCTGCTTGTGGGCGATTTCGATGTGCTGGATGAGCCGAGCAAGTACAGCGAGATGGAACGGGATTGCGTGGCCCAAGTGGTTGATGGGTTGCAGCGCAGTGCATTGCACTGGACGCTGATCAATGCACCGCAGGAACTGGCCGGGTTGGGCATGGAGCATTTTCGCAATACCGAAGGGACGCTGGAGCCTGGGCTGGCTGAGCCGTTGCGGCGCTTGGCCAGGATCGCAGCGGGGATGGTGGACATGCTGGAGCTGGACTTGCACCGGGGCGAGCATCTGAACTTCGTGGTCTAGATTGCCGGGGCGGCTGCGCAGCCCATCGCGACGCAAGGCCGCTCCCACATGGGCCGGCGTGCGCAGTGTCTTTTTGGGAGCGGCCTTGTGTCGCGATGGGCCGCAAAGCGGCCCCAAAATCTCAAAGGCTGCGCTCCTGCTCCAACCAATCCACGAACCGCTCGATCAACGCCCCACGCCGCTTGCGCGGCGGCAAAACTGCGTAATAGCCGCGTTCCGAGCGCAAACTCCCCTCCAGCGGCCGACACAGCAACCCTTGCTCCACCAATCCATCCACCAGGTGAGCCCAGCCAATCGCCACCCCTTGCCCGGCAATCGCTGCCTGAATCAGCAAGGTATAGTTATCAAACCGCAACTGCCCCGCCGGCGGTGGGCTGTCCACACCAAACCCACGAAATACCCCCGCCCAGTCAAACCAGCGGCTGGCCTGCTCGCCCTTCAGATGCAGCAGCGGCAATCGTTGCAAAGCCACAGCTGACAAGGCTTTGCCATGAATCAAATGGGGGCTGCACACCGGGAACACTTCCTCATCGAATAGCCAGCGGCTTTCTCCTTGGTGAAAGCGTCCATCGCCAAACAGCACCGCCACATCGATGTCCGGGCGCAACATGCCCTGGCTGCGCTCACCCGTCACCAGGCTCACATCCACCTGTGGATAAGCCTGATGAAAGCGCTGCAGCCTTGGCATCAGCCAGAACGCCGCAAAGGCAAAGTCGGTGGCGACCTGCAGCACTTCGCGCTGGCCGCGCCCGCTGGCCTGGGCAATACCGTCATCCATGGTCTGCAGCCCCTGATGCACCTGTTCGAACAGCACCTGGCCAGCCTCGGTCAGCTCGATGCCCCGGTAAATGCGGTCAAACAGGCGCGTGCCCAACTGTGCCTCCAAGCGCTTCACCTGCTGGCTCACTGCCGGCTGCGTGGTACCCAACTCCAGCGCCGCAGCGGTAAAGCCACGCAGGCGTGCAGCAGCCTCGAATACGCGCAGGGTATCCAGCGACAATCCGGCAAGGTGGTCAAACATAAGCTTGGCTAATCCCAGTCATTGCCCGCCATGGGCTTTACCCATGTTATCCACAGTCGCATCTTGGTAGGCAAGCAGTTCGCATAACCCTCAACGATGGGAGCCACCATGACGCGTCCGAATATCCTGTTCATCATGGCCGACCAGATGGCCGCGCCCTTGCTACCCATCTACGGCCCTTCGCCCATCCAGATGCCGCACCTCGGCCGCCTGGCCGAGCAAGCCGTGGTGTTCGACTCGGCCTACTGCAACAGCCCACTGTGCGCGCCATCACGCTTCACCCTGGTCAGCGGTCAGTTGCCCAGCCGCATTGGCGCCTACGACAACGCGGCCGACTTCCCTGCCGATGTGCCGACCTACGCCCATTACCTGCGTCGCCTGGGCTACCGCACCGCGCTGTCGGGCAAGATGCACTTCTGCGGCCCGGACCAGTTGCACGCCTACGAAGAACGCCTGACCAGCGACATCTACCCGGCCGACTACGGTTGGGCGGTGAACTGGGACGAACCCGATGTGCGTCCAAGCTGGTACCACAACATGTCCTCGGTGCTGCAGGCCGGTCCGTGCGTGCGCACCAATCAGCTGGATTTCGACGAGGAGGTGGTGTTCAAGGCGCGCCAGTACCTGTACGACCATGTGCGCGAAAACGATGGCCGGCCATTTTGCCTGACCGTTTCGATGACGCACCCGCACGACCCCTACACCATTGCCAAACGCTACTGGGACCGCTACGAAGGTGTGGATATCCCCATGCCCCGTGCCGAGTTCAGCCAGGCAGCACTCGACCCGCACTCCCAGCGCCTGCTGAAAGTCTACGACCTGTGGAACAAGCCGCTGCCTGTGGACAAGGTCCGCGACGCCCGCCGCGCCTACTTCGGCGCTTGCAGCTATATCGATGACAATATTGGCCAATTGCTGCAGACCCTGGAGGAATGCAACCTGGCCGATGACACACTGATCGTGTTTTCCGGCGACCACGGCGACATGCTTGGCGAGCGTGGCCTCTGGTACAAAATGCACTGGTTCGAAATGTCGGCGCGGGTGCCGCTGCTGATCCATTCGCCGAAGCGCTTCGCAGCGGGCCGGGTCACTGCCTCGGTGTCGACCTGCGACCTGTTGCCAACCTTGGTCGAACTGGCTGGCGGCGCTGTGGATAAAGACCTGCAGCTGGACGGCCGCTCACTGCTGGGCCACCTGCAAGGGCAGGGCGGTCACGACGAGGTGATCGGCGAGTATATGGCCGAAGGCACCGTCGGCCCGCTGATGATGATCCGCCGCGGGCCCTACAAGTTCGTGTACAGCGAAGACGACCCATGCCTACTCTATGACCTGAGCCGCGACCCGCACGAGCGGGAGAACCTCACCGGCAGCCCGGACCACCAGGTGCTGCTGCAGGCATTTGTCGATGAAGCACAACAGCGCTGGGACATCCCCAGCCTGCGCCAGCAGGTGCTGGCCAGCCAGCGCCGCCGCCGGCTGGTGGCCGAAGCGCTGGCCATCGGCAAGCTGAAAAGCTGGGATCACCAACCACTGGTGGACGCCAGCCAACAGTACATGCGCAACCACATCGATCTCGATGACCTCGAGCGCAAGGCACGTTATCCACAGCCCGCCCCCCTGGATTGAGAAGAGAGGCCGCCATGCACAAGTTCTCCGCCGCCGTGTTCGTCCTGGCCCTGAGCGCCACCACGGCCCACGCCGCAGACAGCGATGCGCAATGCAGTACCGTGAAAATGGCCGACCCCGGCTGGAGTGATATTGCCTCGACCAATGCCGTGGCACGCCTGTTACTGGAAAGCCTGGGTTACCAGGTGAAGATCGACAGCCTGGCCGTACCGATCATCTACGGCGGCCTCAAGGACGGCCAGGTTGACGCCTTCCTCGGCAACTGGATGCCGGCGCAGCAAGGCTTCCATGACAAGTTCATCGCCAACGGCGACGTGCAGCAGCTGTCGCGCAACCTGGAGGGAACCGAGTTCACCCTCGCAGTGCCCGACTATGTGTGGAATGCCGGGGTGAAGGACTTCGCTGACCTGCAAAAACACGCCGGGCAGTTCGACAAAAAGCTGTACGGAATCGGCTCCGGCGCCCCGGCCAACCTATCGCTCAAGGCAATCATCGACAAGAATGAATTCAACCTCGGCCAGTGGAAGCTGGTGGAGTCCAGCGAGCAGGCGATGCTGGCCCAGGTCGACCGGGCGGTGAAGAAGCAGCAATTCATCACCTTCCTTGGCTGGACCCCGCACCCGATGAACGTGAAACTGAAAATGCATTACCTGACCGGTGGTGAAAAATGGTTCGGCAGCAAGGGCGAGGTATACACGCTGACCGGCAAGGGTTATCCACAAGCCTGCCCGAATGCGGCGAAGCTGCTAGGTAACCTCAAGTTCACACTGGACATGGAAAACAGCATCATGGCAGAGGTTGTGGACAAGAAGATCAGCTTCGATGAAGCGGCCAAGGCCTGGGTGAAAGCGCACCCTGAACGGTTGGATGGGTGGTTGGCCGGGGTTACCACCAAGGCCGATGGTGATGCCCTGGAGGCCGTCAAAGCCAAACTGTAATCTCAGACACGACGCGCCCCTTGTAGGAGCGGGTTTACCCGCGAATGCTGCAGTGAATGTACCGCCGTATTCGCAGGTAAACCCGCGCCTACAAGGGGACAGTGGACCTTCGGAAATGTGAATATCTCATGCATCGCATCATCCACCTGCTGCCCTTCCTCAGCTGGCTTCCCCGCCAATCGGGCCGCAGCCTGCGCCAGGACCTGCTGGTAGGCCTGAGCGGCGCCATCCTCGCCCTGCCGCAATCCATCGCCTACGCCCTGATCGCCGGCCTGCCCGCCGAATACGGGCTTTACGCCGCCATCGTGCCGGTACTGATCGCCTGCCTGTGGGGCTCTTCCTGGCACCTGATCTGCGGCCCGACAGCCGCCATTTCCATCGTGCTCTACGCCAGCATCAGCCCGCTGGCCGTGGCCGGTAGCGCTGACTACATCACGCTGGTGTTGCTGCTGACCTTCCTTGGCGGCATTTTCCAGCTGCTGCTCGGGCTGTTGCGCTTCGGCGCGCTGGTCAACTTCGTCTCCCATTCCGTTGTGCTCGGCTTCACGCTGGGTGCCGCCATCGTCATTGCCTTGGGCCAGCTACCCAACCTGCTGGGCATGGCACTGCCCAGCCAGGCCACAGCGCTGAAGACCGTGCAAGACCTGGCCAGCCACGCAGGCGAGGTCGACCTGCCGTCCTTGCTGCTGGGCCTGGCCACCGTAGTGATCGGCGTGGCCTTCAAGCTTTGGCGCCCACGCTGGCCGAGCCTGTTGATAAGCCTGATTCTGGTCAGCTTGCTGCCCTGGCTGTTGCCGGGCTTCTTTGGCCATGTGCCGCGGGTGGCAGCGTTCACCGGGCAACTCCCGCCTTTCAGCCCGCTGCCTTTGCTAGACGTGGAGCTTATGTTGCGTCTGCTGCCCAGCGCCGTTGCGGTAGGCATGCTGGGGTTGGTCACCAGCCTGTCGATTGCCCGCTCGCTATCGGCACGTTCAGAACAGCTGATCGACCCGGACCAGGAAATACGCGCACAGGGCCTGTCGAACATTGCCGGTGCATTTTTCTCTGGTTACCTGTCTGCCGGCTCCTTCACCCGCTCGGGCCTGAGCTACGAGGCGGGCGCCCGCTCACCGATGGCCGGGGTGTTTTCTGCGCTGTGGGTGGCGTTGTTCGCCGTGACCGGCGCCGGCCTGATCGCGCACCTGCCGATACCGGCCATGGCCGGCAGCATTTTGCTGATCTGCTGGGGGTTCGTGGACCACCGAGGGATCCGTGCATTGTTCCGGGTCAGCCGCTCGGAGTTTCTGGTGATGGCGCTGACGGCTGCAGCGACATTGCTGCTGGAGCTGCAGACGGCCATCTATGCCGGGGTGCTGGCTTCGCTGTTCTTCTATTTGAAGCGCACCTCACGACCACGGATCCAACAAAGCCGTGAAGGGGACGCGGATGTCTTGCGGGTAGGTGGGTCGATTTTCTTTGGTGCGGCGCATTACCTGCAGGTGCGCTTGCAGCGCTGCCAAGGGCCGCATGTAGTGATCGATGCCCGGCAGGTGAATTTCATCGATTACTCGGGTGTGGATATGTTGCACCGTGAGGCACGAAGGTTGCGGCGATTGGGGGGGAGTTTGACCGTGCACCGGGCCAGGCCCCAAGTGATCGAGGAGTTGCAGAAGCTGGAAGGGGTGGAGTTGTGCCCGATCCGGTTTGAGGAATGAGGTTGGGTCCTGGGGCTGCTTTGCAGCCCTATCGCGACGCAAGGCCGCTCCCACAGAGAGCGGCGTACGACTTACTTTGTGGGAGCGGCCTTGCGTCGCGATAGGGCCGCAAAGCGGCCCCGGCCATCTCAGCCCCGAGCGAGTTGCCGGCGCAGTTCAGCCAACACCGGCGCCGTATCCGGCCTCACGCCACGCCAGATAAAGAAGGCCTCAGCCGCCTGCTCAGCCAGCATCCCCAGCCCATCCAATACCTTGGCAGCCCCCAGCTTGGTAGCCCACTGGCAAAACGGCGTCGGCTCCTTGCCATACATCATGTCGTAGCAAACCGTACGACCCGCCTCGACCAGACTGTCGGCAATAGGCGGCAACTCCCCGGCCAGGCTCGCCGAGGTGGCGTTGATGATTACATCCACAGGCTCCTGCAACCAGGCAAACCCGCTGGCCACCACCGGCCCCAGTTCATCGAACTCGCGCGCCAGCTGCTCGGCCTTTTCCACGGTACGGTTGGCAATCACCAGCGACTGCGGCTTGTGCGCCAGAATAGGCTCCAGCACGCCGCGCACGGCGCCACCGGCACCGAGGATGAGAATGCGCTTGCCCGCCAGCTCGACCCCGGCATTCACCGTCAGGTCGCGCACCAGGCCAGCGCCGTCGGTGTTATCGCCCTGCAGGGTGCCATCAGCCAGCTTGCTCAGCGTGTTCACTGCGCCTGCGCGCCGGGCACGCGGGGTCAGGCTGTCGCACAGGCGGTAGGCCTCTTCCTTGAACGGCACGGTGACATTGCCGCCATTGCCTTGCTTGAAGAAGCCGCGCGCGCAGTCGCTGAACTCGTCCAACGGCGCCAGCAAAGTGGCATATTCCAGGTCCTGACCGGTCTGCTCGGCGAACAGGCGGTGGATCAGCGGCGACTTGCTGTGGCCAATGGGGTTACCAAAAACGACGTACTGGTCCATGACGGCTCCTTGGTTATCCACAGGCTTACTGGCCGAGCCAGTCGCGGTCCTGCAGGAAATACTCGGTCAGGCGCGCTTCTTCGCTGCCGGGTGCAGCCTTCCAGTCGTAGCCCCAGCGCACCTGAGGCGGCAGCGACATGAGGATGGACTCGGTGCGGCCACCGGATTGCAGGCCGAACAGGGTGCCACGGTCGTAGACCAGATTGAACTCCACGTAGCGGCCGCGGCGGTATTCCTGGAACTCGCGCTGTTGCGGGGTGTAAGGCGTGTCTTTGCGGCGCTGGACGATCGGCAGGTAGGCGTTGATGTAGGCATCGCCGATGGCGCGGATGAAGGCGAAGCACGTGTCGAAGTCCCACTCGTTCAGGTCATCGAAGAACAAGCCGCCGATACCACGTGGCTCACCACGGTGCTTGAGGTGGAAGTAGCGGTCGCACCAGGCCTTGTAGCGTGGGTACACATCGGCGCCAAACGGCGCGCAGGCCTGCTCGGCCACTCGGTGCCAGTGAACGCAGTCTTCTTCGTTGCCATAGTATGGCGTCAGGTCAAAGCCGCCGCCGAACCACCATACGGCCTCTTCACCTTCCTTTTCGGCGATGAAGAAGCGAACGTTGGCGTGGGAAGTCGGCACATGCGGGTTGTGCGGGTGTATCACCAGCGACACGCCCAAGGCTTCGAAGCCACGGCCTGCCAGCTCGGGGCGGTGGGCACTGGCCGACGGCGGCAGGCCGGCACCAAACACATGGGAGAAGTTGACCCCGCCTTTTTCGATCACGTTGCCCTCACCGATAACCCGCGTGCGGCCCCCGCCACCGGCTTCGCGCACCCAGGCGTCCTCGACGAAGCGGGCACCGCCGTCTTCTGTTTCGAGGGCAGAGCAGATGCGGTCTTGCAGGTCGAGCAGGTAGGCTTTCACGGCCTCGGTGCGGCTAGTCATCGGGTCACCAGGAAGGAGCGAGGAAAATTCGCCACGTAGCATAACACCGGCCGACGCCGCGTCGTAGTTGACGATGGTCAAGCAAAGAGGGCATTGAGTTATCTTGAGGCACACTAAACTCAAAATGATGTCATTTTGCTTATGGGTACATGCTTACCGATCCGATCATTACGACCCAAGCTCTGTATGAAACGTCTTGAGAGGCCGCTCAGGCATGGCGAAAACAGCCGAGGAAGCGGAGTTTTACTGGAGTAAATGAGTATTCCTAAGCTATTTTCAACACAGCATGACTAAGTGTAAAGGCGTTTAGTACAGAGCCTAAAGTTTCTAACGCCGTGAATATATCGAAAAACATTGCATCTAACAAAAAAATCTGGAAGTTAAGAAGATGTAGCCTTTCCAAACTTCCAGATCAATGCAAAAACAGCCGTTGATTTAGAAATATGATTTTTTTGAATCTTGGTCGGGAACTGAAATCAGCAGATGAGCTTGCTCCCCACGAAAATCCTTGTAAATAAGTTTTCCAGTTTGATAATAACTATTCGTTGTCCAAACATGGGTGCCTATTTCCATATGCTCAAAAATGTATTTCAATTGTTCTTGCGGTAGGTACACCCTCTCAGGTTCACCGCTTTCTAGGATCATAGTCATAGTATACTCAATATCCATTTTCAACTCCCTCTTAATTAGTTGTCTTGCGAATAAGATCTTGAACCTTCATTTTTCTTATAACAACTGACAGAAAACTCAGTTGACTACAACCAAGCAGCTGTGTTGAGGGGCTACTATTTAGTATCTACAGATTTCGATCCAACTAAAGGAGCGTGTGATGGCAAAGCGTATCCAGTTCACTCAGCATGGCGGCCCGGAAGTATTGCAGCTGGTGGAATTCGCCCCGACCCCGCTCGGCCCACAGCAGGTGCGTGTGCGTAACCATGCAATCGGCTTGAACTTCATCGATACCTACTTCCGCAGCGGGCTGTATGCGCCGCCGTCCCTGCCTTCTGGCCTGGGTACTGAAGCTGCGGGCGTGGTCGAGGCGGTGGGCGAGGGTGTGACCCGGCTCAAGGTCGGCGACCGCGTGGCCCATGCCGGCGGCCCTCTGGGGGCGTACAGCGAAGTGCATACGCTGCCGGAGGCCAACCTGGTCAAGCTGCCCGACAACATCAGTTTCGAGCAAGCGGCGGCGGTGATGCTCAAGGGTTTGACCGTGCAGTATCTGCTGAAGCAGACCTATGAGGTGAAACCGGGTGATGTGATTCTGTTCCACGCGGCGGCTGGCGGCGTGGGTTCGCTGGCGTGCCAGTGGGCCAAGGCCCTGGGCGCCAAGCTGATCGGCACCGTGAGCTCTGCCGAGAAGGCCGAACGGGCTAAAGCGCTGGGGGCTTGGGCCACCATCGACTACAGCCATGAAGATGTGGCCAAGCGCGTACTGGAGCTGACCGACGGCAAGAAATGCCCGGTGGTGTATGACGGCGTGGGTGCCGACACCTGGCTGACCTCGCTGGACTGCCTGCGCCCGCGCGGGTTGATGGTGAGCTTTGGCAACGCTTCCGGTGCGGTGAGCGGGGTGAACCTGGGGATCCTGGCGCAGAAGGGCTCGCTGTATGTCACCCGGCCGACCTTGGCCACCTATGCCAACAATGCCGAGAACACCCAGGCCATGGCCGATGACCTGTTTGCGATGATTGCGAGCGGGAAGCTGGTTGTGGATATCCAGCAGCGGTATCCACTGAGCGAGGCGGCCAAAGCGCAGGCAGAGCTGTCGGCGCGGCGGACTGTAGGATCGACTGTACTAATCCCCTGAGCCACACACATTCCCTGTAGGAGCGGGTTTACCCGCGAAGAAGCCACCGCAATGGATGGCACCGGCTTTCCCGGTGTTCGCGGGCAAGCCCGCTCCCACAGGTACTGCGTCGGCCTCGATAGCAGCACTATGCCTTGGAGCCTGGGCGTGACGGCGATGGCGTCGACTCGATGCCATCGAGTATCGCCTCGATCACACCCTCTGCCATCTCAATCGCATGCAGGTTCGACCAGAACATGCCACGGCCTTCTTCACGCATGTAGTCCAAAGCTTTGTAGCCGGTTTCGTAAGCGCTGCGCAGGTACAGGGCTACGTGGACCAGAGCGTCCTCGGCAGAAATGTTTGGGTTGACGGTGAAGAGTGGATCGTGGCCGGCATCGCAGCGGCCGAAGGGGCGGGTGGAGGTGCAGGGTAGGGGTGGATCAGGAACAATCTTCTTCATCACTAGATCTCGCTTCATGGCCCACCCAGTCGTTACCACACGAATGGGTGGCAGCTGTACGCAGGGTGGTAAACCGGGTGGGAGATCTAAAACCCAGCAGGCACGAAGCCTCCTGCGAACAGCCGCCATGGACTGCCAAGATCACCCAGAACCCGGGTTACCACACCCGATCGCCAAGTTGTTCGGCGACGGTTTGAGCCTAGGGGCAGAGGTTCCCACTGAGAAGGTGATGGCAGAGGACGCGGGTCGTAGGATATTTCCGAAGTGCCCAGCTGGACAGACATTTTGGCAATAATCAGAAAACCCTGATCACCTAGAAAGCCACAGAAGGCCCATCTACAGCACGCGAGAAAAAGATCCCGGCTTGACCGTACAGATTCGGAAACGTAGCATTTCTGCTTGAGGAAGTGCTGGTGCGCCGGTTGAGTTTCAAGTTATCCGGGCGAGTGCATCCCCGCCATTTAGGCCGCTTAAGCGGCCTTTATTTTTTGGCTTGTTTCTATCCCCTTTCGGGATGATGGAATAGAGCTCTGCCTTGGGCTTGCGGGCCGTCAGTTCAAAAATCGCCTCATCGAAGACCTCGTTACCATAGCCATCATCGCGACCAAACGTGCTGCGAAGGGCAGTCATGTGCGTGACACTTTCGGGAGCGGGCATGCCCACGAACACGGGCGAAGCCCGTGCCAGGCACCGAGTTGTATTCTTCGCGGGCGCGCCCGCTCCCACAGGGGCCCAAGACCCTAGCCAGGCCTGTGGATTGGTATCAACCCGGGCGAACGACTTCGCCGGTTGCCAGGTCGCGAATCACACTCGGGTTTTTCCGCCCGCCCAGCGCACCGCCAAGCACCAGATCCAACTGGCCATGGAAGTACTGCTCAACCCGCAAGCGGGTCTTCGCCGCTGGGCGCCCGCCGGGGTTGCACGAGGTGGAAATCAGCGGCCCCACCAGCGCGCACAGCTCACGCACCACCGGGTGATCACTGACCCGCAGCGCCACCGTGTCATGCTGCCCGGTCACCCACTCGGGCAACAGGTCCTGGTGCGGCACCAGCCAGGTGTTCGGCCCCGGCCAGGTGCTGCCCATGCGGTCGATCCAGTCCTCGGGGAAGTCCTCGAACAGGAAGTCGAACTGACGGATGTTGTCAGCGATCAGAATCAGCCCTTTATCCACAGGACGCGACTTCAGCGCCAGCAGGCGATACACCGCGTCCTCGTTCCATGGGTCGCAGCCCAGGCCCCAGACCGCTTCCGTCGGGTAGGCAATCACCGCGCCTGCCCGGATCTCACGTGCGGCTTGTTGCACACGAAAACTGCTCACCATTGCTGTTTCTCCGCCTGAATACCTTGCTTGTGCGCAGTGTACTTAGCCCGCGCGGGCAAACCAACGCCCGGCTTCATTGCTGACCCGGCCTTCCAGCTCCAGCTCGGTCAACTGCGCCAGCACGTCGGCCAGCGGCTGCTCGCTGCAGTGGGCCAGGCTTTCACTGGTCTGGGGTGCGGCATGCAGCAGGGCGAGCAGGGGGTGGTCGAATCTGTCCACAACCGCAGGCGGCAGGTTCTGCCAACCCTGCAAGCTTTCCAGGATCTGCTCCACAGTTTCCACCAGCAGCGCCCCATCACGAATCAGCTGGTGGCAGCCCTTGGCCCCCGGGTGATGAATGGAGCCCGGAATGGCGTACACCTCACGGCCTTGCTCTGCGGCCAGGCGCGCCGTGATCAGCGAGCCGCTGGCGAGGCTCGCCTCAACCACCAGTACACCTAGCGACAGGCCACTGATGATGCGGTTGCGCCGTGGGAAGTTGCCAGGCAGCGGCCCGGCATCCAGGGGATACTCGGAAACCAGCGCGCTGCCGTTTTCGATCATCGCCTGCGCAAGGTCCCGATGGCGCTGTGGATAAAGTTTTTGCAACCCCGTACCGAGCACGGCAATCGTGCCGCCGCCAGCCTGCAACGCGGCCCGATGAGCGGCACCGTCGACACCTACCGCCAGCCCGCTGGTAATGGTGAAACCAGCCTGCGCGAGGTAGCGGGAAAATGCCCGGGCGGTGTCGAGCGCCGGGGGTGTGGCACGTCTGCTGCCCACGATCGCCAGCTGAGGACGATCGAGCAAGGCAGGTTCGCCAGCGACAAAAAGCAGCGGCGGGGCATCGTCGATTTCTGCCAGCAAGGCTGGGTAGTCTGGGCCGTCCCACATCAGCAAATGCTGGCCAGAGCGCTCTAACCAGGCCATTGCGGCGAGCGCGCCCTCGCGTACCTCGGCACTGCGCCGGGCATCGATGGTAGCCTGGGGGATGCCCAACGCTCGCCAGGCCGAACCGGGAGCGCTAAGCGCACTAGAGGCGCTGCCGAACGCATCCAGCAAGGTGCGAAAACGTCGCAATCCTGTCTCGGGCAAGCGATGCAGGCGTAATCGGGCCTCCAGTTCAGCAGGCGGGCAGAGCGACGAATGGTAACTGGGCATGGGGATCGTCCTTGATCGAAACAGGGCCATCTACGTGGCACAACCTGTGGATAACTCTGTGAGTAACACTTTGAAAAGCTGTCCATTGATTGGGGGCTATCAAGCCCATAGTCACCCTAGACGAGCTTGCCAGGTGCCGAAATCCCCGTTTCCCTTTATTATGTGTGCTCAGTTTTCAACCGAACGCACAGTGACTGCCTGACCTTATGGCCATCTTGAACATTCTCGAATTCCCGGACCCGCGCCTGCGCACCCTCGCCAAACCGGTGACGGAGTTCGACGACGCCCTGCGTCAGCTGATCGACGACATGTTTGAAACCATGTACGAAGCCCCTGGCATCGGCCTGGCCGCTACCCAGGTGAACGTGCACAAGCAGGTTGTGGTCATGGACCTCAGCGAAGACCGCAGCGAACCGCGCGTCTTCATCAACCCGTCGGTCGAAGAGCTGACCCATGACATGGGCCAGTACCAGGAGGGCTGCCTGTCGGTACCGGGCTTCTACGAGAACGTCGACCGTCCGCTGCGTGTCCGGGTCAAGGCCCAGGACCGCGACGGCAAGCCGTTCGAACTGGAATGCGAAGGCCTGCTGGCGGTGTGCGTACAGCACGAATTCGATCACCTCAACGGCAAGCTGTTCGTCGACTACCTGTCGCAGCTCAAGCGCGACCGGATCAAGAAGAAGCTGGAAAAGCAGCATCGCCAGCAAGCCTGATCCCCACCTTCCTGAAGGCTTGCTCCGGCAAGCCTTTTTCTTTTTTGAAGCGAGAACTCCATGCGCATCGTCTTTGCAGGCACTCCAGAGTTTGCCGCCGAACACCTCAAGGCCCTGCTCGACAGCCCCTACGAGATCGTGGCCGTCTACACCCAGCCCGACCGCCCGGCCGGCCGTGGCCAAAAGCTGATGCCAAGTGCGGTCAAGGCACTGGCCGTGGCCCATGACATCCCGGTGTTCCAGCCGCAGACCCTGCGCAATGCCGATGCGCAGGCCGAACTGGCCGCACTCAAACCAGACCTGATGGTAGTGGTCGCCTACGGCCTGATCCTGCCGCAGGTGGTGCTGGATATCCCGCGCCTGGGTTGCATCAACAGCCACGCTTCCCTGCTGCCACGCTGGCGCGGTGCCGCGCCGATCCAGCGTGCCGTGGAAGCCGGCGACGCCGAAAGCGGCGTGACCGTGATGCGCATGGAGGCCGGCCTGGACACCGGCCCGATGCTGCTCAAGGTCGTCACCCCGATCAGCGCCGAGGACACCGGCGGCACCTTGCACGATCGCCTGGCCGAAATGGGCCCGCCCGCAGTCGTTCAGGCCATCGCCGGCCTGGCTGACGGTTCGCTGCAAGGCGAAATACAGGACGATGCGCTGGCCACCTACGCGCACAAACTGAACAAGGACGAAGCGCGTATCGACTGGACCCGCCCGGCCGTCGAGCTGGAACGCCTGATCCGCGCCTTCAACCCATGGCCGGTGTGCCACAGCATGCTGGACGGTGAAAGCGTCAAGGTGCTGGCCGCCAACCTGTCCACAGGCCAAGGCGCCCCGGGCGAGATACTTTCCGCCAGCAAGGACGGCCTCGTAGTTGCGTGCGGTGACCAAGCCCTGAGCCTGACCCGCCTGCAACTGCCTGGCGGCAAGGCATTGAGCTTCAGTGACCTGTTCAACAGCCGCCGCGAGAAGTTCGCCGCCGGCAAGGTGCTGGGCCAATGAACCCACGCCTCGCCGCCGCCCGTGCGCTTGCTGCTGTGCTCAGCGGCAAGGCTTCGCTGAACAGCTCGCTGCCGGCGCAACTGGACAAGGTAGATGAACGCGACCGCGGCCTGACCCAAGACCTGGCGTTCGGCACCGCACGCTGGCAGCCACGCCTCGACCTGCTGGCCGCACAGCTGCTGCAAAAACCCTTCAAAGCAGCCGATGCCGATGTTCAGGCGCTGCTGCTGGTCGGCCTGTACCAGCTGTTCTACACGCGCATTCCGGCCCATGCCGCCATCGGCGAGACCGTGGGCTGTGCCGACAAACTGAAGAAGCCGTGGGCCAAGGGCCTGCTCAATGCCGTACTGCGCCGTGCACAGCGCGAAGGCGAGGAGCTGCTCGCCGGCATGGAGCGCGACCCGGTGGTGCGTACCGCGCACCCGCGCTGGCTGCAAAAAGCGCTGAAAGCTTTCTGGCCAGAGCAGTGGGAAGCCATCTGCGCCGCCAACAATGCCCACCCACCGATGATTCTGCGGGTCAATCGCCGTCACCATAGCCGCGATGCCTACCTGGCACTGCTGGCCGAAGCCGGCATCGGCGCCAGCGCATGCCAGTACAGCCGGGATGGCATCGTGCTGGCCGAAGCCTTCGACGTGCGCGGCCTGCCAGGCTTCGCCGAAGGCTGGGTGAGCGTCCAGGACGAAGCTGCGCAGCTATCTGCCGACCTGCTGGAACTGGCCCCCGGTCAACGCGTGCTCGATGCTTGCTGCGCACCGGGCGGCAAAACCTGCCACCTGCTGGAGGCCGAGGCTGGCCTGGCGCACATGGTGGCCATCGATCTCGAAGCCAAGCGGCTGACCCGCGTGCGAGAAAACCTCGACCGCCTGCAGCTGGACGCCGAGCTGATCGCCTGCGATGCCCGCGACACTGCCAGCTGGTGGGACGGCAAGCCATTCCAGCGCATTCTGCTCGACGCGCCGTGCTCGGCCACCGGCGTGATTCGCCGCCACCCGGACATCAAGCTGACCCGCCAAGCCGACGACATCCCGGCTTTGGCCACGCTGCAAGGCGAGCTGCTCGATGCCCTGTGGCCGACCTTGGAAGTGGGCGGCATGCTGCTATACGCCACCTGCTCCAGCTTGCCGACCGAAAACACTGAAGTGATCAAAGCCTTCCTCGCCCGCACCCCGGGCGCCCGTGAGCTGGACCTGGCGACCGAAGCCGGCCTGCGCCAGCCCCACGGCCGTCAGCTGCTGGCCCAGGAAGGCGGCCACGACGGTTTCTACTATGCCAAGCTGATCAAGATCGCCGCCTCGCGCGGATAAGAACAAAGGATAGGGAGTAGCGCATGAAGATCATCATCCTCGGCGCAGGGCAGGTAGGCGGTACGCTGGCTGAACACCTGGCCAGCGAAGCCAACGACATTACCGTGGTCGACACCGACGGCGACCGCCTGCGCGACCTCGGCGACCGCCTGGACATCCGCACCGTCCAGGGCCGCGGCTCACTGCCGACAGTGCTGCGCCAGGCCGGTGCCGACGACGCCGACATGCTGGTGGCGGTAACCAACAGTGACGAGACCAACATGGTTGCCTGCCAGGTGGCCTATTCGCTGTTCCATACTCCGACCAAGATTGCACGGGTGCGCGAATCGTCCTACCTGACCCGCGAAGAGCTGTTCGACAACGACCATATCCCGGTCGACGTTCTGATCAGCCCCGAGCAGGTGGTGACCAATTACATCAAGCGCCTGATCGAACACCCAGGCTCGCTGCAGGTGATCGACTTCGCCGAGGGCAAGGCCCAGCTCGTGGCAGTGAAGGCCTACTATGGCGGCCCGCTGGTCGGCCAGCAATTGCGCCAGATCCGTGCGCATATGCCCAACGTCGACACCCGCGTGGCAGCCATCTTCCGTCGCGACCGGCCGATCACCCCGCGTGGCGACACGGTGATCGAAGCCGACGACGAGGTGTTCTTCATTGCCGCGAAAAAGGATATCCGTGCGGTGATGGGCGAACTGCGCCGCATCGACGAGACCAATAAACGCATTGTCATCGCGGGCGGCGGGCAGATCGGCGAGCGCCTGGCGGAAGCCATCGAAAGCCGATATCAGGTGAAGATCATCGAGATGAGCCCGGCGCGTTGTCGGCACCTCTCCGATACCCTCGAAAGCACTGTGGTGCTGCAGGGCAGCGCTTCGGACAAAGACCTGATGCTCGAAGAGAACATCGCCGACGCCGATATTTTCCTGGCCCTGACCAACGATGACGAAGCCAACATCATGTCGTCGCTGCTGGCCAAGCGCCTGGGCGCAGGCAAGGTGATGACCATCATCAACAACCCGGCTTATGTCGACCTGGTGCAGGGCGGTGATATCGACATTGCCATCAGCCCGCAGCTGGCCACCATCGGTACCCTGCTGGCGCACGTGCGCCGGGGCGACATTGTCAGCGTGCACTCGCTGCGCCGCGGTGCGGCCGAAGCGATCGAGGCGGTGGCACATGGCGATTCGAAGTCGAGCAAGGTGGTCGGCAAGGCGATCGAGAACATTGCCCTGCCACCGGGAACCACCATCGGCGCGATCATCCGTGACGAAGAGGTGATGATTGCCCACGACGACACCGTGATCGAATCGGGTGACCATGTGATCCTGTTCGTTGTGGATAAAAAGCACATTCGTGATGTGGAGAAGCTGTTCCACGTCGGCTTGAGTTTCTTCTAGGAGAAGAGGGCATGCGCGAATCGCTGGAGAAGATGCTGGCCAAAGGTGTGGATAACCCGCTGCTGAGGTTTGGCCTGGGCAAGGCCTGGCTGGATGAAGGCAACGGCGCTGAAGCAGCGGTGCACCTGGCGCGCTGTGTAGAGCAGGATCCGAAATACTCGGCAGCGTGGAAGCTGCTGGGCAAGGCCTATCAGTTGCAGGGCGACCTGGCGGCGGCGCGCAAGGCGTGGGAAGACGGGATCGTGGCGGCGCAGGCCCATGGTGACAAGCAGGCCGAAAAAGAAATGACCGTATTCCTGAAGAAGCTCAACAGAGCAGCGGGTTGACGCGGCCCCTGTAGGAGCGGGTTTACCCGCGAATGCGTCGGTGAATCCAACATCGCATTCGCGGGTAAACCCGTTCCTACAGAGGACGGTGAATGGCTTAATACCAGCGCGGCTCGCCAGCCGGGCGCTTCTTGAAGCGCTTCATGCTCCACATGTACTGGCTGGGGTACTCGCGTACATAGCGCTCGACCACCTTGCTCATCGCCGCCGCCGACACATTCACGTCGGTGCTGTACATCTCCTCTGGCGCCGCCTCCAGGAACACCTTGAAGCCCGAGCCATCCGGCAACCGCAGCGCATGCAGGAACACACCTACCGCCTTGCCACCGGCCAGCATGTTCGGCACGAACTTGCTGGTCAGCGCCTGGGTGCCGAGGAACGGCACGAACACGCCCGCCGATTCCGCCGGCTCCGGGTCGGCAGGAATACCCACCTGGCCACCACGGCGCACTTCCTTGATCACGCTGAGGATGCCTTCCTTGGTCGACGGTGCCACGCGATTGCCCATCTGCACGCGCTGCTCGCGCAGCAGATCATCCACCGCCTTCAGCTTCGGCGGGCGGTAGAAGATGATCGGTTTGCACTGGTTGCAGTAGAAGTGGTTCAACACTTCCCAGTTGCCCAGGTGGCTGGTGATGCCGACCACCCCTTTACCTGAGGCCAAAGCCTGCTCCAGCACTTCCAGGCCATGCACTTCCTTGACCAGCTCCAGCGAGCGTTGTGGCGGCCAGATCCAGGCACAGGCACTTTCGACAAAGGATTTACCGATATCCCGCAGCGCCTGGCCCACCAGTTGCTCACGGGCAACCGGGTCCATCTCCGGGAAGCACTTGGCCAGGTTGATCCGTACCACGTTGCGCGAACTGTTGGGGATTTTCCACATCAGCCAGCCAATACCGGCGCCGACACGCTGCACAGCGCCCCAGGGCAGCTTGGCAAACAGGCGCAGCACCCCGACCATCAGGGCGCCCTTGAACTTTTCCACAGGCGAATTCCTTATTTCAGCAAGGCGCGCATTGTAACCCCTCAGCGCAACA
>Ga0099823_1001438_pt1 | contig 19701 bp, 6 predicted proteins | sample CowpearedBW_FD_76831 | JGI IMG/M metagenome (GOLD analysis project Ga0099823, IMG submission 76831) | Root nodule microbial communities of legume samples collected from California, USA - Cow pea red BW | ecosystem: Host-associated > Plants > Roots > Nodule | place: USA: California | collected...
ATATATATATATATATATATATATATATATATATATATATATTATTTCTCCTAGTTGTTTGGTTTTGGTTTGTCATTTGTATTTTCAATATATTTTTTATCTTATCATAATCTTTATGTAATTATGAAATTATGTTCATATAGTGTATGTTAATTAAATATTTTTTATGTTTCATATTTGAATATTTTTATTTATTATATATTTTTCTTTCACACGATGATATTTAACCCTTTTAATTTAAGTGTTTAATAACGTAAATCTTTCATTTATCTTCTTATTCTATTGTTATTAATTTTTGTTTCATTTGAATAACTCTTTTTGTTTTGCTAAAACAATTTTTTGTTATATTTCAACCATTGACTTGATATTTGAAAAGGTTTTATTAAATCTCTAAGAAATTTTTCATTTTATCATACTCTTAATTATACATTTGTTTTGTGTTGTGCAATTTCATTCAATAGTCTCTCAAATTGTTTTAAAGATACATATTTGATAATTTTTTTATATTTTTATTTGTTATTTATTTTTATCATGTAGAATACTATTTTGATATATTTTATGTACTTATTTTTTATTTTCTAATTTATTATCAATCATACTATAATTTTGTTATTATAATTGTACAAATAAATTTTATTTATTATAATATAAAAATGTAATATAATTGCCATGAATTTTTTTTTATTAGCATCCAACATATATTGAAGTTCAAAATATACAATATCTATTTTAAAATTTTATTATTATTATTATTATTTTAATATTTATTCTTTGTGTAATTTTAATCAAGTGGTATATTATAACTTCTATTAGTGTATAAAAAAATATTTATTAGAATTTAAAAAATTGAAATAAACTGACATTTAAAATATATTTTAATTTGAATATTTATTTAATTTTTATATTTTTTAAAAATATTTTAAAATTTTATCAAATAGATTCTATTAATGTTTGCAAATTTAATAAATGTTTTAGTTTTGATAAAATTTTATTTGGTATTCTAACTTAAGAAGTATACACTTATGATTTCTTTCTAAATAATTGATACCAAATAAACAACTCCCTCTTAATATTAAATATTTGATAATATTATGTTTTATTTACTATTTTTTTTATTTTATAAAAATTAATTAATATTGAAACACTAAAAAAATGGATACGATAATATACTCATTATTCGGTGGGGATGTGGATGAGATAAAAGTTTTATATTCATTATTTTTAGGTGTGGGTATAAGTATGAGGATGAATTTTTTCTATGGGGTTGCATATGAGATAGGGAAACCCATAAACCCACTTAGTTGCCATCCCTATATATGATCCCCTGTCTCTCTTCTCATGTGCTCCTGTTTATTCTACTTTTTATGTCTCCTCGACTTCTTTGCTCCCTTAATGCTTCTCTAGTGCACAAGTTTAATGCCTTTTATTCACTCATTTTAATGCCTTTTTATTGCACTCCTCTACCTCCTATTATCTGTTATCCGACTTGACACTTTAATTTCCTCAACTATCATCATGTGGTATCCTAGGTAGCACTTAATCTTCTTTCCTATAAAGTGTTCAATCGGTATTGAACTAACTAGTTGGGGCCTGTCACAACATAGTCTTTCAACTTTTAACTTTTTTGTGCGTAAGGTTAGGAAATGCCTAACCTAATAGCATAACCAGTATTGGGCCGATTGGTTTGGGTCTATCACCACAACCCCTAGCCTTTAGCTCTTTGGAGCCTAAGGTTAGAAAAAGTTCTAATTTAAATGAAACACTCCTATTATGAGCCCAATCAACATTGGACCCAAAGAAGCTGCTATAATACATGGCGATCCATCACATTTTCCTAATGTTCCAAAATATGAAGTGTCCAAAGTATTAAAATGTTCCCTATCTCAAAATGATTCATTGTATGCAGCGTTTTCCTCGAAGTAGTTTAAAATACACAATAAAATATGCCATAAAAACTTTAAAAGTAAATACCTTATGTTGTCTAAGGCTCAACCAATCGCCTTTTAGGAGATTTATTTTAGCTTTACAAGCATTTTAGAAAAATTAATTAGAATACATACGTTTTATAAGCGAGTCTTCAAATTTCTCATGACACGTGTTTTGTAAATAAAAGATCTAATATTCAACTCATTTACATTTTACAAATGAGTGATAAGAAATTTTCTACTCAAACTTGCATTTTATTAGTAGGTGATTGAATTTTCATCTCATTTTACAAATGAGAGACTTGAAAAATATTTGTCTAAGCTGCAACTAGACCTGCACCATCATAGTTAAATGTGTCATTAGGGAACATAATTATCTTTTTTTTTTATCCTCTTGTTATTCGTCATCTATGATTTTCCAAATTACAAGACACAACTTCAAATTGCATATTACTGACTGATATGACTATAATTTTTAAGAGACTAGTTATATTCAACAATATTACCATCCTTAGAAACAGAATACCTCTAGTGGAACTTTTTTTAGGAAGTATCAATTACTTAAAGTCGATTGATTAACTTTACAAAAATTGTGTTTTTTTTAAAAATATTATCTAATTTATGAGAAAAACAACAAAACAACACTTTTTCACATTGCATTTTTAGATATTTGAAAGTATGCTGCACTGAATTTTTTTAATATGAACATTGAATTTGATGAGTTTGTTTATCTGGTTTATTAGTTCTTTCAATAATTTTATTTCAAAATTGTGTGCAATGTCATGCTTTTTATATGAACATAATTTATCGGACAAGAAGGAGACAAAAAGGTCACGAAGTATTTCATTATCGCGTAACAGGTGATTATCCCGTTGCTTAGATCATATTACCAATTGATTGGTTCTACGGCTTGTTTGGAACAAGGACAGCTTTGTGCAGCTGGATCGCTACAACATCGTCATCCAACATACTTTTCCTCATTAAGTTTAGTAAAATATTATCGTACATTTTATTTAGTGATGTTTAAAATTCCGTAGTTTTAATACTTTTTAATCAATAATAAAGTGTAAGCTATCAACACTGTTTTGCTATCACTTTTCCTAAACTATTTATCATACATTTATACTCACTTTCCGTAATTCGTGCTCCTTTTCTTTTGCTACCGACCAATGCTTTGTCGTTACTTCTGTACGTAAAAGGGTCGTTCAAATAATCACCACATTACTCCAACCAAAATAGCCTAATTAGAGCTATCAGAAACAAATTTATTTTGTTTAGCAAAGACATTACAGAGCTTGGGTTGATATTTTATGACTATTACTTTCATGGGTATTCACTGTTCAATTCAATTCGAAATCTAAATCAACCTTCAAATAATACATTTTTTATTTCAAACAACACAATTCATTTCCATGGTAGTTTTTTTTTTTTTTGCCAAATTAGTGTTTTGCTTCCAATTTTTAAAATTTTTGTTGAATTGAATTAAGTATGTTCCTTTATTTTTTTTCTTTTAATTGTTTTTTTTAAAAAAATTGATTCAATTAGATATTATTATCTTGTAATCAATTTGATTCTTATATTTATTTTTTAATTTAATTTTATTTTATTTTTCTTTTAAATGTAACACTGTTATTTCTGTCTAAATTGAGATCAAATTTATTTTTTTATAAATATTATATTTTTATTTAAATTTAAATTTATAATTTTATTAAATATTTCTGAAATTATTTTTAAATCAATTCTAACGATATTAGTGTATTCCATTTAAATAAATTACTTTCAATTTTATAAAAAAAAAATATGCGCTAATAATATACTAGTCTAAAATACCCACTCTTTCTGTAAATGGATCTTAAATTTATTTAAAAAATACAATAATATTTATATATAGATATTTTTATTAATTAAAGGAAATTTAAATGTATTTATTATGATTATTGAATAAATAATACAACATTTACCTTTGTTCTTAAAATAATATTCATGTAATTGCAAGTTGTCAAAATCTTCATCCACATGCACATCATAAAAGAAAAACAATTAAATTTTAGATGCAAGTATAATAGGAAAAACAATATAAATAAATGATTAAAATAATTTTTTGGTCCTAGTTCAATTATTAATTAAGTCTTCTATTATTTTTTTAATTAAGTTCTATTTTTTAAAATTTAATCCAATTTGGTCCCAATTATTAACAACATTAATATCGTTAACAACGGATGGATAGTTGGTAAGTGTGTGCAATGTGGTGATGTTATTTGTTTCTAATGTGGACTTTTTCTTTATAATTATTATGGTAAAAATTGAGAATGAAAAAGTGTTTAACTTGAGAGAGATGGGAGAAAAAATTCGTGATAGATTTGAACTAAAACATTATGCGAGAAGAATTAATGTATCGATTTTGTGAATTAGAGTGTTTTTCCTCGGAGTCTCAAAGGCGTTCAGTATCAAAGGTGAGTTTAAATTATTATTATGCGAACGTGGGTTTCATTTTGGGTTTTTTTCACTAGTTTACTGTTGCGACTTGTTTCTAGGTAAAAAATGTTGTGGATTGTGTCATTTTTTATGCCATTTGTCAGTAATATTGTGTGGGAAAGAAGTACATGGTTGTGTAACCCAAATAGATGGAGTTTGAGGTGGAGATTTGGATTGTGTTTGAGTTTTAGGTGGAGAGTTGGACTAAGTATGAAGGTCAGGGTTTGAGTGATAGGGGAATAGATGAAAAAGTTGGTGATCTTTAAGTACTAGTTGATGTGAATGTTAATTGTGATATAAGTGGTGTAGTTGAACATGTATGTCTGTTATACGATCACTTTTATTTGGTTTTGATCACAAATTCTGTATACGCCATATGTATATACTAATCGAATCAACTTTTAAAATAAGATGACTTAATTGAAAAAAAATTTAGGAAACCTAATTGAATATTTAAAACAAAATTAAAAAAATAAAAATTAAATCAACCTCAACGATAATTTTACTTTTGTAATCAAATTGATCAATTTATGATTTTCTTTTAAATTTAATTAAATTTCAAATTTATTATGAACGTAAATGTTTTTAATTGAGTTTCTATTAATTTGTTTTAAATATTCCAAATTAGATTATGTTAAGCATCACTATAATTTTTTCTATTAAATTTATTTAGTTACTACAACATTTATATTTTTTTAATTGAATTTTTATCCTTTAATCTTTTTAATTGAGTAATATAATTAATATCTTGCTATTTAATATCAAACAACTTAATTTTGTTTACTGAATAATAAAACTTATATATTATGTTAACCTTAAGTTGACAAAATAATAAGTAATAACAATTAAGTAAAGTGAAAAACAAAATAATGACCACGTTAATTTATAAATTTAAATTTTTTAAATACTGAATAAATAAAAATATAAAATTTATTGTTAACTTGAAATTTACTTAAACTTTTTTTTTTTTGTATAACTTAAATAATTGAAGACATGAATAAAGAGTGATTTGCAAAAGCGGTAGTTTCATTTTAACGGTTTTGTTTTATCGTGGTAAAGTAAAGGTTTCTGAAGTGGAAGCCCAAATCAAGATCCCCGACGAGACGACTCATCTTTTCATTCTCATCTTCTCATCTCACCTCAGAGTCTCCTCTCGTATTGTCACCTAGAGCGTTCAATGCACGGCCCTACCGAAGCGCGTGAGGAAAACTCCCAGAGTCATAGCCAGCCAGCGACAACCACCTTCTCTTACCTTTGTTGAAAGAAAATCGCAAGAAAAGAAAGGAAATCAGAACGTAACGAACGAAACAAATCGGAGGCATTCTTTGAATCGCCATGAGCGACCACCACCCACGGCTGCATCACCTTCGTTCCACATCGCACCTATTGAAGGAATCTCTGTCATCGTTCTCATCCAATTTCATCACATTCCTTTTCCTCTCTTTGCTAACCCTCTCCTTCCGAACCCTTGTCGAGACAGGCACCGCCCATGTCACCTCCTTCATCGACCGCGACCCTTCCCTCCGGGCCCTCCTCTCCCGGCTCGACCTCGCCGGCAACGCCCACCATCACGACCACGGCCACGACCTCCCATCCACAGCTGCCAACCACGCCCTCCGCCACCGACGCCGCCCCTTCCTCCACCTCACCCGCGTCGGAACCCTAGACGATGACTTCTTCTCCGGCGACGACGACGACGACCGCTCCCTCTTCGGCTCCATCCCCAAATCCCCCGCCAACGCCACTCTTCTCACCCTCTTCCCCTTTTCCCCCACCTCAGCCTTCTCCGATCTCCTCGCCGACGACGGAGTTAGGGTTTCTCAAGTCATCCGCTCTGGAACCACCTTCAATACCCAAGGATTGTCCTCCCCGTCGTCGCGAACGCCTCGCGACGACGATAGCGAGGAGGAGAAGCGAAACGAGAACGCGGAGAGGAAGGAGGGCGTGGATTTGCAATTTTTCGTGAAGGGGATCGAGGTGGGTCGTCGGGACGCGGCGGCGCTGTTTTTTCTGGTGAGTTTCCTCTCCGCCGCCTACGGATGGGTGATTCTCGTTTTTCTCGTGACGTATTCGTGGGTGTTGGGTGTTGTGTTCGTTTCCGTTGTGAATGATCTGTTGGGGAGGTTTAGCTCCGTTACGGTTTTGGTTTGGGATGGTTCGAGGTTAGGTCTGAAGAGGCTTTCGGGGTTTATTCTGATGCGTTGGGCTGTGAGGGACGCGTTGACTCAGCTTCTGGGGTTGTGGTACTTCGGAGAAATTGAGGATCAGTACTCGTTTTTCAAGCTCTTTGTGAGGTTGAAATTGATGCCCTTCTCTGTTATGTCTCCTTGGGTTAGGGGATTTGAGAGAGAGATTTCTGGGTTCTTGTTTACTTGGTTTCTGGTGGATACTTTTGTTGCTTTTATATTCTCTGTGGATGCTTGGGTTGCCATTGTGGACTCAAGGAAGAGTGGGAGGGAGATTGTGAAGGAAGGGTGCTATTTGATATCTACTATGTTCAACCAGGCTATTCAGGTTAAGTGCTTGGAGGCTATACTTTGTGGGTCCTTTGTCAGGTGGGGTTTAGGCCGGGTTTGCGGGAGGTCCTTCGCCAAGATGTTTCAGTCCACCATGGAGGTTTACTTCATGGTTACTTGGCTTTTGTTTTACTTTGCGGCAAGGTGTAGGGACGCTGATCTTCATGGTAGGAGATTTGGACAGAGGGAATTAGAGGGCTTGGTTGAAGGTCTAAGATGATGTTTGGGGGTGGTTGAACTAGGATGGATGAACGTGGTTTTTTCTTTCTTTTTTCTTATTGTGATGCACAAGTAGCAGCAGCAATGTTTCAAAGGTTCTTTGTGTCTCCCACTTTTACCGTCGCTGTTGCCGCCATTCTCTAGTTTTGTCACCAGCGATGTGTCGAATGTGTACTTCACCAAAAGGCTGATTACTTCTCGTGTATATTCTGAATGAGGGTAGTTCTTATGTATATTATTCATGGAATTGTTGAATTAGTTCACTCAAATATGTGTTGGTGATGATAGTCACAGATTACAGGGTTTGGGGTATAATGAAGAATGGTAATGATTTTTCTCCATGCAACTTGGGCTTATGTTGTGATGACAAAAGTAACTGCATAGCCTTCTGTTTGTTTGGAGTGATGCTCCATCTATTAGGGAGATTTGGTGGCATGACTTGGACATAATCTACAAACAATGAAAAGCACTTTAATCTGCTACATAGAATAGGGACAATTATTAGTTTGAGTTCTGCATTGTGTCCCCCTTTTAGAAATTCGCCAGGAAGGCTGTTCATGCTAAAACTTTTTGTTCTGTATGATTATCAAATCCTTTTCATTACAAGCCTTCACATTTGCTGTATGTATATAATCATCTTGTAGAAAGTTCATAAAACTTGTTTTGCATCATGGAGTTACTCGACTAAGTTTGAATGAGAGGAAAATTTTGGCTGATGATAACAAAACTAGGGCTACATCAAGGGGCATTCCAAGTTTTTAATTATTTTTTGGAGAGTTTTGTGTGTACTTCTGCTAGTCTGATATTTGATAGTTAGAGTAAACAGTTGGTGTTTTCTGTCTGGTGTTTTGTATCTTTACTTTATAGTCATTTGTCTTCCTGAATTTACAACCCTTTCCCTTTGACTAGCATCGTGGAATGCGATTTTTTATGTATAAATGTTTTGTTAGAGGAAATGGGATTTACCTGAAGATGAATTGTGATATAAACTATTTGTAAAAGCAACTAGATTGCAAATTAATGAATTGTACTCTTCCTCCTGGTTGTTTGTGACTGATAGGATTTTCCGGTTCTTTTAACAGAGCATATGTAAAATTGTTGGACAGTATTGTCCTTGGGAACAACGAAATGCAAAATAAAAGTGAAAATACTTGAGTTTCGATGATTTACTAAATAAACTGTCTTTTTGAGGGTGATTTCCCTAAAGACCAGAGGATTTCTTAGTATTACTGCAAGAAAACTATAGAGGAGATAATTTTGAAATGTACATTGAAGAAAAAATGGAGAGAGGGAAAAGCATAAAAATTTGTTTTCCAAAATGAACCTTGCTTTCTTTTCATTGCATTAAAAACTTGAACGAAATGAGAGACCAATTACATGGTTACTTTTATTTGTTTATTATATCTTGGTATGTAAAAGCTGTAGACCATAAGAAGAACTCTCTTAACTCAAAGTTAGTCACAATAAGACCAAAATAGGTTTGTCGTCTGATGAGAGGAGTTACTGCATTGTTTATAAGTAAAAATTGTTTACAAATCACTTTTCATTTCCTTAAAATCTAGGGAGATATTTTAGTTATACGAGCAACAATCAAGACTCGGAACCACCAGTAACCGAGCAAAATTAAACGTGTTGTGTAAATAAGGTAATTTAAATACATAGTGAAACAATTGTTAGGTTAAGACTTTCATGCTGATCGACCTCCCTGCTCGGTGCAGATGCGTCCAAATGCTAACTTGACTTTCTGAAATTTGAATGATCATGTTAAAATTGACTAATACTTAGATGGTACATAACCCTTCAACCTTGAGTTTGTTGGCATTCCAATCTTTTGCAAAACATTCTCCTAGGCTCATTATGACAACTTTTCCTAACTTATAGCTTCAGTGCACGTGCCTTGCATTTTTGTGTTTTTTGACAGTTAAGATTCAACTTTGAGAAGTAATTATTACTATTCCCTCTTTTTTCACACTCTTCAAAACGTTTTTACTTATATGTTTACTTATAAACTACTTCACCTTCAAACTTTGCGTTTTCCTCTGAACAAGTCCCTGATGTTTTGCTCCTTTATCTTTTTTCTTGCCATTTTTTCGTTGCCATTTCTTTCTCCATATGTGTTTCTATTCTATATTTATTTGCATTTGGCCATATTTGCATGTTCTTTAAGTGTTTGTTCTTGGATGAGTGCATATGCGTCTTTCCTCTACACCTACGATTCCCTGCATACATGTCTTGGTAAAATAGCATAAATTTCTACCATTTAAATGTTTGCAATATACTCGTTCTGATTGTTATCTACATATTTCTCCCTATAATCTTTCTAGGGTTTTAATTTTTTGTTTAGTTTTAGGTTTAATGTGTGTTTGGTGTTTGTTTTTGGGTGTTATTCCTAGTTTACATGAACTTGTTTATTTCTGATGATCTCGTATACCTTTATTTGTTTATATGCTATTATTTAATTCCTTTTTCCCTCTTTCCCCCTTTCTGGGTTTTTAGATTTTTGGAGTTTTAAACACTTACGAACTTTTAAAACTCCTAACTAACCATCTGACTAACTTATAACAAATCGACCTTCCATCATGGCAATGTCTTATGACCTTTATTATCCTTGGGCAAGCATGAACCTGAAGACAGAATACACTACCCTATACTCGCTAAAACAAATTAAAGCTTTCAGACGTCGCTAGGCTATATGAAAGAGTGATAAGAAAGATGTCATAGTCGGTACCTGTGACCTTGATGAACCTATAAGCACTTTTATTTGTCATTGTTTTTGAAAAACTCATTCCCCAATCTAATTTCATCTAATAGTTGGGCCTTTGTGAGGGAGTCACATATCTTGTTTATCCACTTCGATATAACTTTGACCTCTAACATGTTTTTCTACGTTTTTGAACTTGAAAATGGTTCTCCTAAGCAAATTTGGGTGATATTGAATGGCGTTAACGGTCGTGGTTTACTGACTTTGAACCAATCCTTATATAAAGGTTTCAATCAGATTTTTGGCTAAAATTTTAGCTCCTGAACATAACCCTTCTTTATCGGAAGGTTTCCTTTTATATTGGAGTCCAGACCCTCACATCCAAAGTGCTTGTCAACTGGAAGATCTGGATCATACCAAGCAAAGAGATTGTTTAATGTTGGAGACATTAGACATTGTTTTTTCATTGTGTATTTAAGCTATCTTGTTTACATAATATTTGTAATTTTGCTCGGTCACTGGGTGGTTACAGAGTCTTAGTTGTTGCTTGTATAACTTAAATATCTCCTTGGATTTTAGGGGAGTGAAAGCTATTGGTAAACACTTTTTACTTATAAATAAAGCACTCTTAAAATTTACACATTTCATCCATACATGATATTCATTCATAAATGCGCTCAAGACAAAAACAAAAAACAAAAAGTTGGATGCATTACATCTTTGCCTTTTGAAATCAAGGCATGAGATCCATAGATCCGGACAACCAATGATATATATAAACATATTTTTTTTAAGTGAATGATATCGTTTTAATAAATTTTAAGAAATCAAGTTTTATATTAATGATTGTTAACTTGTGAAAGGTATGCGATCTCATTTTTATATCATTTTTTTTTTCAATCTTGAGACTTAATTTGATATATTTTATAATAATATATTGACATGTGTTAGTTTTTAAAAGATAAAAGAGATATGTTAGAATAAAAATAGTATATAATAGGAGTTAAATATGTATAACAATGTGTATTAGCAATTCCTTGTTTTAATACACATTTTATGTTATTATTTTTTACTTAATTATATTTTAAAATCTTAATATTTTTAAATTTAAAATTATTGTTCTGTCATATATATAAAAATAAGAGTGAAATAGACCATGTGGTTAGTCAACAATCTACTATAAAAAAAGCATGAAGCTCACTAAACATTTGAACATGTATACAAATATATCTTTCATAAATCATCATAATCCATATTGATCAAAGTACTCGTTAACCCGTCCAATCTTACAACCTATATATATATATATATTAATTTTGTATTATTGTGAGTTTAAAAATAACTAAATATTTCCATTCATTTTAATTGTGAAATCCATAATACATTTTTTATTTAATTTTTATTTCAAATTAATTGAAAATACAAAATAAAAAATACATTATGGGTTATATATCTTGAAATGTATTTTTCGACGAAAAAAAGAGGATAAAGAGAGAGAGGGATGCAAACTGGTGTATAGTATGGAGAAGGATATTAAATTTCACCATCCCATGAGTAGTGAAAGTTGAAATATATGGAGGTTTTCTTTTGACGGATTTTAACTAATAGCTTTTTAAAACCAAAATAACGTATTTAAAATTTATATATATAATTATAGTCACTAATATAATAAAAATTGAATACATAATATAATTATAAGTATAAAAGGATAATTCGAAGTTATATATTTTCTTTTCCTTTTAAGTTTAGAAAAATAAATTTAAGTTTAGAAAAATAAATTTAAATACATTTCATTGCGGAACTTAAATTTTCCAAAATAATTATGAAGTAACTTTCATTTGAAATTTATTAAAAACAAGAAAAATGATATTTTGACTATTAAAAATTAACAAATTAAGTGACATCTTTTAAATTATTTTTGAAATATAAAAAAATAAAAAAAGAAAAAAAATGAGAAACTATCGTAAAAAATATTATTTTAAAGAATTAAAAGTTGTTAAAATTTAATTGTTAAAAAATATTTTTTTTATTTTTAACCAAATTTCAGATGAAAGTTACATCAGAGTTTCTTTGAAACTTAAGTTGCACAGTGAAATTCATTTAAATTTATTTTCTAAACTTTAACCTAAACACCACATAGTTACTCGAAAGCAAGTGTTTGAAGTGATTTGGATATGAAAAATAGAAACATTTTCCTTGACAATGATTTTGATGGCTCCAACAGATGAAGACGGAAAATCTAGGTCAACCTCTGCAAATATCTTTAGGTTAGGCCCAATGCTTCTGCTACAAACTGTTTGGGAGCTATCATTTGCAGAAGGACAGAATGTGTTGGATGAGAAGACAAAACTTGTGTCCATCAACTCAGTATGACATGGTGTCACAGGGATCACCAGAGCTAACTCTCAATAATTGAACTTCCCAAAAGTTAGACCTTAATTTTCCTCCTTTAATTTTTTTATACAGTTTTTAAAGATTAAATCGAAATATAACTCTGACTTCTAAAGAAAATAGTATAAAGAGACTACTTTATCATTTCTACTTTCATGTAGAACTTAAAATCTCCTCTCTATATTTTCTTGTATATGGCAACGTGAGAAACTTATATTATTAAAACAGTTTCCAAATACATCCTTATCAAAATATAAATGCTGTTCATAATGTACATAATCAGATCTACCTTGGACTTTGGTGGGCACACATGTCTCCACAAACTTTTAACTTTTCTTCATATATTTATAATCGTAAGTACCTTAAAATGTGTGTTTGTCTGCACATGTGTGTATAAAATACCGTAAAACTTTAAGTTTTTTTATCCGTGATAATACAATTTTATAATATATAAATAAATACAAATCTCATTTTATATAATTTTGGAAGATTGATTTAGGTTTAAAACTCATTTCTTAATAAAAGTTATGAGTTAAAATGTGTTTTAATAAGATTTATTATTTGTTGGACCTATATTGTTATCCGTTACCAAATCATTTATTAATGAGTATGCTAAAGATACCACGTCGAGATCAAACAATTTCATATTTATTAATGAGTATGTAAAGATACCACGTCGAGATCAAACAATTTCATAATATATAAACTTGATTCTTAACCTTCGGAGTATTATGCGTATTTGCGGTTCATTTTCTTAGTGGTATCAAGAGATCCTCATCATCCTTAAATAATCCAAGGATCAAGTAATTAACTTATATTGAAAACTAATGAACTTCCCTTAATTTACTCAATGCGCCGATTAACTCTGCATGTTCCCTGATGAGAGAAAAAACACAGATCAAACAAGAACCTGGATCTACAACATAATATTATGGCTACATACATATATCCTGGTAGTTGTTAGAGGTAAATGATGACTCAGACACAGAGAGAGAGTCGTTGGTTATGCGGAGAGGTTGCGCAGCGAAGAACAGTGAGGAAAAGATGCTCAGTGCAAGGAATATAGAGCTTTGAGTCAGCAATGAAATCGTACTCATCCTGAGCCTGATCCAGCAAGGTCTTGAAGAGAGGATGATGGAGCAACGTGATCTTGATCACATATCTCTTGTGCTGTTCTCCCACGTACACAACCAAATGACCCTTTGGCACATCGTTGGGAATATCAGATTCTCCTTCGTTCTGCATCGATGGCCACACTTCCCATTCGCAGCAGTAACCGTAGGCACCACACTGGATCACTCGACTCCCCACTTTCTTCCACTTGTTAAGACACCCTCTCAGAAACTTTCCCTTCATTATTATTCTTCTCTTGAACCTTCTAAATGTGTGTGTGAGAGAGAGAGAGAGAAAGAAAGTACGTGGAGTACTGGGAACATGAAAAGGTTTATATAATTGCGGCATGGGAAGTACAAATGCTCCAGAACATTATGGGAGTGATTTTGCTTTTCTAAGTCAGATACTTTTTTTTTTCTCCTTGTCTGATATAAAACTCGTTTTTCTTACCTACTATTCTTTTAGATTTTTGTTTTCAGTGTGACATGCAACTTTCATTTTAAAATGGTCTTTCTAAATTAATTCAAGCATGGCAGGAAGACTCCAATCTGAAAAATTAATTCATTAAATGGAAGAATAAGCACTGCATCAAGTAACTTGCTCTTGAACACACGACTCTTAACAATGAGAAACATTTTATTTAGGATTTGTGTTACATTCGACTAGCTAGGTTTTACTTAAGCTAAAAAACCAAAGATACAGTAAATGGTTGACATGATACATCGATGCTTTTGCCTATACAATTATGGCGGAAACATCAATATCCAATAAGTGTGTCAGATACTTGGATACATCAAAATCTAATATATATTATTCTAAAGCGTGTCACAGATACTTAGCTGACTTTACTTGTTATAGCAGCTTCTTTGTAGTATTGTACCCAGTTATGCTTAGCATTAAAAATATTTAATTTTGGTATTTTAAAGATATTTTTAATATATTTTAAAATTTTAAAATTATTTTTCATCGATGTATTTTGAATGTATAACAGATAAACAGTACATCAAAATCTAATAAAAAATCCAAATTCCATTGCACTTACCAAATTATACCAGCATGCAATGACAGAGTGGTTATTTAGAAAATAGTAAATTAATTTCAGTTAAAATACAGTCAAAATAAATTTATTTTAACTCTCCCTAGATAGATATATATGTCACATTATATACACGGAGGGTATTATTATCTGTTAACAGGTGTTTGATTTATAGCAGTAAATTTAATTATAGAATGTTTTGAATTTTAAGTTAAAAAGGTGATTTTTAACCAGGTAAACGTATTGAAAAATCTAGGTTTTATGTAATCTTGATGGTACAATAAGTATTGTCCGAATAGTTGTACTTACAATTACATTGGCTCTTGAACTATTAGAATCAGGCCAAAATGTCAAGTATATACCAGCAGTTAAAATATGAGGAATCATATTTACATAACCTTTTTATAGAAGTTATACAGAAGAGAATGAAATATATGATAAAATATATGACATGATTAAGAGAGACAGAGAAAAAACAGTATAAATAGTAAACAAGTCTGCAACATTATAAATAGAGTTTAAAAGTAACCTATATTATGAACATTAAAGGTTTGGTCATAAAAGCCACTTGACAGTAAATTCAATATTCTAATTTAATTAATATGTATCCCAAGATGTAAGGATAGTGTCTTTCTCTGTAATTCTTAAAGGCCGGTGGTTGATGGAGTGACCTTTCGAAGTTCTTAACATTCAGACCCTACAACTTGGGTAGGAAAAGATAAGATATGAATGAGGGATGGGAAAAAGTTTCTTGGGTGAAGTGCAAAACCACTTATTTCTCTTCAATATCCATATTTTTATATTCCTTTTTATTTTACAATATATAAGTGATAATAATAAATTCTAGTATAATTATTGCTGTGTATCACAGATAAATAAACATGAGAAGCCACAAACATGTGTCTCGAGAGAATGTGATACCCACATCTGTTTATTTTCTTTAGTGTATTTAGATCTACTCAGACACTTTCACTGTAGAACGTTGGTGTCTTTGTCAATTTATTTTTTTTATAAATTTGGACTTGTTTCAGATACAAAAACCTTGTCCAAGGCTTTTACTTTTGCATAGAATGAGGAGGTACTTATCCGTACAAAAATGTTACTTATTCAGTCCTTTAAGAAAATGAGTTTCATTGTTCCTACTTGGCCCTTACGTATTTAGGAATATGTTTCCTCAAAACTGTTTCTATAGTCAGGGAAGTTTTGGGAGAAAATATATATATATATATATAAGATAACTCATAAAATGAATGATGCAATGAAAATAAATAAGTAAAAAAAATGATAGAAAATTGTTAGAATAAAATATCTGTTTTATGGGCTATACATTGAATAAGGGATGGAAGAAAACATATACATTTGCAGACAAAAGAATGACTCTCACAGTTCTTTACCCTGCTGAAATCTTTGCCTTGATATATGTGACATGTTTGACTTGATTCCCGCAATCCGGTTTCTCATGCAAAATTCATTGGTTTTCAAGTTTCAGTTATTTATTGATCTTAATCTTATCATTTTGTAGCACATGAAACTTTCTGAGAAGGAAGGTGAACGGTTTTTACCAAGAAAGATAATTTTGTAATAAGAAAGTATATACTATACTGATAAACTGAAAGTGTAACCAAAAATATAAACTAAAAAGATCAAAGAACCAAACAATTTGTATCAGACAGATGATTTTGCCATTCTATTTTGGTTGAGATGTTGAGGAAAAGGTAGGGTAGTTCTTAAAATCTTACCTTTTCATACTATAATTAGAAAGTTATAAGGGAGCAGGAAACACTATTTTCTACGGAGAAAAACTTTTAAAACAATGATATTTTAACTATTAAATTTTGACAATTTTTTCCTATGATATCATCTTTTGAGTGATTTTTAAATATTGAGAATGAAGAAAAAAAATGAAAAACTACTTAAAAAATGACACCTAGGATTGTAAGAGAAAGTTGTCAAATTTAGTAATCATGACACTTTTACCGAAAATAATTGGCGATGGGGTTTGTGATCTTTTTTTTCTGGTCTGTTCTTCTTAGACAGATGCTCAGAGAGCACTGATACTCAGTGTGCTGATCGTAGACAAAAGTGGGTCGTGCTGGGTTGTTTGAAAAGAATAGCATGTTTATTTTGGCACAACCTTCAACAGTTTTCCAGATATGAGAGGGACCATGCCAAGTATGTGTTATGGAAAAGCCTTCTTGTGGATTTTGTAAAATTAATTTTGCAGTGGAAATACTATATTTATACAAGAAGATTAGTTCAACAATAAATCTGGACAATTATTTCCATAAAAATTGCCATGTCAAATAACCAAATTTAACAAATCTGTGTAGAAAAGGAAAAATCATGAATTGTCACAAATGAAAGTCAACAACTTCCACTTTCAAAACTATAAACTCAATCTTACAGTAAACAAACAAATCTCATTATGAGAGGTTTTAACACATGACCTTACTTGATATTACAGTGACCTTGCTTGATATTACAGTAAGAAGTGAAATTTAAGTCTAACTCAATTTTACAAAGTTGACTCGTTGTATCCACTTATATATTATTGTAAATTAATTTTATCTCTAGTTGATCTGAGACTTCCGACTGTTATCTATATTATCTGTAGTTTGTGTTATTATAGTCATTGTTGCTGCAAATTGAAATGGATCATATCTGTGCAATTGTTGATGTAACAGTTATTATTGTTGATCCAAATGCAATGACTACTTGTGCAACATAAGATAAGATAGGGTCTTCAAGGCTAAAGAGGTAGTTGTTCAAATTGAGATATGATAAGATTCATGGTGCAAGTGATATTCTTTGTTTGTAGAGTGAGAAGTGGAAGAACAGGAACTTGGTTACAAAAAAACACTAACACAATTGCAATCACCATCCATTTTGTGCACTGAAATTATTTGATTTGACTTACTTTGCTCCCATTCCACGTGCATTTTCTGTTCACATGAGCTGGTGCTACAGGCCACTTTATCACTTTGTTACTACTTCTTCTTCCTGAGTGCCCCATCTACATCCCTCCATTAATTACTATCCATGCTTCCTCTTAGGGAGCAATGCCTCTCTGTACACTTACTGTGGGGATTTCATTATGTCAGAATCGTGTGTGAAATTTAAATTTAGTGTCGGTTGAGTATGTGGAAACCTTGGTTTTGAGAACTAATACCTACTATTTTCTTTAGTTGTCATTCCATATATAAGAGTTTTAAATAATGTTTTAGAGCTTGATTGATTGTCAGAAATAAGGTTTGCAGAATGTCCTAAAATGGAAGACAGAATTATAGGCAACAGCAGATTGTATCTCATTTTGGACTTCAAATTATATAAGTACATGTTCTGCATTATCAGCATTATCCATACATGAAGCTAGCATTGTTCATAAGAATGACATTCTTGTTTTCTTCTCACTATGATTGGATTCAAATTTGAACATTGCTTTTTTCTTTTTAAACTTCAGTACACAGTTACAAGTTTTGATGTACTAATTTATGTTTGAACTTTCTTAGCTTTAATTCAGACATGTAATTCTAAATTTATTTCCTTAAAGAATGAGGTTTTCCATCAGAATCACTTTTACCTTACTAATACTATATCTTTAATGTAAATTTTGATTATGATGATTATTAAAGTTATATTTCAATTGTGATGAAAAAATAACAGCGAAGAACATCTAAGTTTTGCTAAATTAATTGCTGACATGTGTCTTTCATCTTCCTCGGGCCCTCTCACACAATCATTTGACATGAAAATGTAGATATATGGTACAACAAGCGGGTACTATTGTTAAAATGTGATGTGATGTGTATTTACAGTGTTCGTTCCTTTGTTTTAACGTTAAACAGAACAGATGTTAGATAGAACTGTTATAAGCTAGTAAACACAATTAAGATGCGTGATTAAACTAATTTCATTTCTCTAGTGAGAAAACTTGGTTCTTTACCTGAAATAAACATATCTTCAATCTCTTACTCATTTGCATCATAGTTTAAGTGGATCTATTAATGTTTCTGACATTTTCTTGTGTGAAATGAAATGATTATCTTACTCTAGAAATCGCGATTCAGGTACTCTAAAAGCATTTTATGAAAGAAACTTTATGGTTTTCACTGCAAAGAAAAACTTCAAAAAAAAAAAAGAAGAAAAAAATCATAGAAGCAACCCGAAAGGATAAGCCATGAGCTGTCAAATTATTTCTTTATCTGATATGACACAGGTAGGGAAAACTGAAATCAAAGAGGAGATACCATTATCCTTTGCCTACATTGTTATCGCACGAGATTCAAAAATTGAGCCTTGGTGCAATTGTGCAAAACTCTTCTTTTCTAACAACCCACAACAATCATAATATAACATAATTAGCATCTGTGGTACTTGAGGCTTTCATTTTCAATTTTACAGATGTTAGTTGCATTTTCTGAAGATGGTGAAAATAGAAAAGAAGATCACACTTGCAAACTTCATCTTACATGCTACTTTTGTGATATTAAATTAGATTTAAAATTCACCTCTTAATATCAGAGTTCTGGTTAAAGTTTATCTTTGAGAAATGTGTTGTTTATTGAGTCTACTATTAGGTTCGCTATCGGACCACACCATATCATCTATTTTTGTCTTACACTCAAGGTGAATATGTTTCGGCGGAATGGAATCTGTTGAAAGTCATACATCATCAACTAAAATCAAAACCAATTTTAATATATAAGTGAGTGCAGATCTCATCTTAAAAATTAATTCTATAAAATTGAGTTAAACGTCAAATTCATTTCTTTGTTCCGATTCAAACATGACTCAGCATGCATAGGTTGCATGTGATGGTCTTATATATGATTGCTCTTTGTTGGTGGTGGTAATATATTATTTTTTTTTTTTTGTATATGGTTAACTTGGCATGAGATATACGAATTGTTGGCACATAACATAACAGGGGACATCGTTTGGGTTGCTTAGTTGATTGGAGTGTATGTTGGTAGTTTGTAACTTTTTTACTGTATCAGTACTAGGGATGTCAACGGGGCGGGTAGGGTACGGGTAGTAGCTCCCCCGTACCCATATCCGTTGGATATCCATTATGCGGATATCTGTCTATGTTTTTCATATCTGCGGGTATCCACAGGTACCCACGGATATTTACAAAAATAAATATTTAATTATAATTAGTGTTTGAATCAACAAGTTCACCTTCTCCGATTGATTCTTGAAAAACAAACAAATAAAAAATCACTAACAATTTATATTGTAGTTTATTTTTGAATGAAATATTAAAGAAATTACTAACTTCATCAATGTCCACATCTTGTGCAACACTATATATATATATATATA